>LNFM01004569.1_pt1 | contig 47641 bp, 40 predicted proteins | sample 596031 | NCBI WGS metagenome assembly LNFM01 (sample SAMN04254537, study PRJNA301005) | activated carbon metagenome | isolation source: dual media filters at the Ann Arbor, Michigan drinking water treatment plant | place: USA: Ann Arbor
GTGCCGCGCCCCATCATCTGCCAGAACTTGGTCTTGGAACGAACCTGTTTAAAGAAGACGAGGTTCACGACCTCCGGCACGTCGATGCCGGTATCTAGCATGTCGACCGAGATAGCGATGTGTGGCGCTTTCGCCTTCTTCGAGAAGTCGTCGATCAGGGTCTGCGCATAGGCCCCGGTCTGATGGGTGATGACGCGGGCGAAATGTCCCGCGAGGTTGGGGTAGGCGGCACTGAACCGTTCTTCGATATACAAGGCATGCGCTTGGTTCTTCGCAAAAACGATGGTCTTGCCGAGCCGGTCGCCGCCCTCGACCTTGACCCCATGGGTCATCAAATGGGCGATCACCAGATCAACGGTATCTTCATTGAACAGCCGTTTGTTGACCTCCGCGGCATCGACGCTGTCGGGGATTTCCTCTTCGCCCCATTCCAGCATGTCCCATTGGTCTTTTTCCTCAGCAGTCAGGTCATCGTAGCGCAGGCCGGAACGGACGATCTTCAGCGGCACCGAGGTCGCCTTCGGCGGCACCAGGACGCCGTCGGCGATCGCTTCGTCGAGCGAATAGGCGTCGGTCGGCACGCCGTCTTCGAGGTCGAACAGCGAATAGGTGTTCTTGTCGACTTCGTCTTTCGGCGTCGCCGTCAGCCCCACCAGGAAAGAATCGAAGTACTCGAAGATGGCGCGGAAGCGTTGGTAGACCGAGCGATGCGCCTCGTCGATCACGATCAGATCGAAATGGCCGGGGCCGAATTTGACTTGGCCCTCCTGCTTGCCGTCGATCAGGTTCATCATCGTCGGGTAGGTCGAGAGAAAGACGCGCCCCTCGCTGGTCCGCTCCGTAACCAGATTGACCGGCGCCGAATCCGGTAGATGGGCTTTGAAGGCGCCGGCGGCCTGATTCACCAGCGCGACGCGGTCGGCGAGGAACAGCACGCGCTTAACCCAGCCGGCCCGCATTAACAGGTCGGCCAGCGCGATCACCGTCCGCGTTTGCCCGAGCCAGTCGCCATAACAAGTAGCGCCTTGCGCTCGCCGTCCTGCTCGAAATGCTTCACAATGGAGCGGATGGCGCGCTGCTGATAGGGCCGCTTGTGCCCGGCTATCGCTGTATTGATCCTGGTCTCGGCCAAAGTCTTCCGGCCGGCGCGGCGCTGGATCAGAAGCTCCAGCTCGTCGCGCTTATAGAAGCCGCCGATCTGGCGTGGCGGGTAACGCGTGTCGTCCCAGATCCAGTGCTCGTAACCATTGGAATAGAAGATGACCGGGCGCTGGCCGTAGCGCGCCTCCAGGCAATCGGCGTACAGCTTCGCCTGCTGCTGGCCTTGCCGCGCATCCTTGCGGGTGCGCTTGGCTTCGACAATGCCGAGAGGCTTGCCGTCAGCGCCCCACAGCACGTAATCGACAAAGCCGACGCCCTCATTGTTCGGCATACGTTCGACCCGAAATTCGAGATCGTCCGGCTTGTCGAGCGTCCAGCCGGCCTCGCGCAACAGCAGGTCGATATAGCGGTCGCGGGTCTCGGCCTCGTTGTAGTTGTGGGCGTCGGGCTGTGCTTCGGCCGCCTTGCGCGCCGCGGCAACCTGGGCACGGAGTTGTTTCAGCTCATCGTCGAGGGTCTTCTGGTCGGCGAGCAATCTGGCCAGTTCGCCGTTCTTGGCTTCCAGTTCGGCCTGCTGCGCCTTCACATAGTCGAAGGTCCGTTTCAGGACATCGTCACGGCGCGACAGCACCGCAGGATCGAAGACGAGACCATCGGCAGGCTTGCCCTTGCGCGCATAGGTGCGGGCAAACCAGAAGCAGACGTGAAACAGCTCCTTGACGGCTCCGACGGCGTCGCCGGGGCTCGTCTTCTTCTCCTCGTGCACCGCGCGGTTGCGCAGCGAGTTGATGTATTTGGCCTTGGCGAACACGGCTTCGCCCGCGGCGCGACGGAAGCTTGGCTCGTGCAAGAGTGCGGCAATATTGTCCTGATAAGGCAGCTTCAAATTTGGGTCGGCGCGGAAGGCCCATTTCACCGCGATCTCGACCGCCTTGCCGGCGAAGAATGCCGCCGCTGTCGGCGACACGCTGGCCTGACGTTCCGCCTCCACCGCTGCCTCGTGCACGGCAGGGAATTCGGCTGCGAGGAAGGTGAAGTTGGTCATGGGATGGTTAGAGTTGGCCGGAAAAAGCTCTAGATTGCAAGGAAAAGAACAATTCTTCGGTCTTCTCTCCAAATCGAGTCATCTGACGCAATTTTCTATCAATCTGCTGAACTTGCTGCCTAAAGAGCATTTGGCTGTCGATAGGCGGCAACTGAATGGGGATGGAGTTGCAAACCGTCTTGTTCATGTATGGAAGCGTCGTTTGCGTAGCCCGACCACGCATATATTCAGTTTGATAGCTTAACGCGTGCATCAAATATTCGGGAATAATCCGATTTGAGCATTGGAATGAATGAAGCTGTTGATTGATTACCATGGGTACCTTGGCAATCGACACAACCCCTAGATCGCCGACGCATGTCATCAGTACACTTTGTGCGGGGACGACTCTTGCCTTAACCGCCGCAATTTCCGCTTCCGTCAGCCCTAACAGGGCGCAATCAGCCGATGTATAGCCTTTCCGGCTTAACTCGGCAGTGGTGACCCATGGAATCGAGCCCGTAAAAGACTTCGGTTTGTCGCGTCCTGGAACAATACAAGTTGTTACTCTGCCAACCTCGATGACAGGATTTCGATGTGAATTTTCATGAGGGTCTCCAAACATCTCGCGGAAGATCGACTGGGTCAGGCTATCAAGCAAGCCGAGGGCCCGCTTGCGCTTGCGTCGCAGTTCATCCGCCTTGTCCAGGATCGCCGCGATCCGCCGCTGCTCTTCGAGCGGCGGGAGCGGAATTTCTAATTCACGTAAATAGCGCGCAGACAAGTTTTTTTGTGCGATGCCCTGGCCATCGCCGAGAAATCGAGCGTTGTTCGCAGAGAGCCAATGATAGACATATCGCGGAAAGGCGCCGCACCCTTCTCGGAAAGCAAGACCAAGTATCGCTTGATTGGTGGCAAGGGGGAGACCGGCGAACGCCATCTTTCCGATGGACCCGTAAATTGCGAACAACAACGTGCCGGCGTCAAAGAGCCTGCCACGGATGGCCTCTAGCCCTGCCGGGGTGATGCTTTCTTCGGTATTCGTTAAAACGCCATTTGCGCGTTCTATGTCACTAATTTTTGCCCAAGGAATGTTGCCTCCATAAAACGATGCATGGGAACGCGATGGGGTCCCTCCGCTCCGAATGTCGCAGATTTCCTGCATGCGAGGTGTTCGAATGTTCACAGCATTCTTTCCAGCTCATCCAGGCCGTCGGCGATCTCATGTTCGAGGGATTTCAGTTCCGCAATAATTTCCTTCGGAGGACGGTGTGTTTTCGCCTCGTGGACCACTTTTTTGTAAGTATTGATCGAGAGATCATAGCCGGCTGCGGCGATCTCAGCTTTTGGCACGCAAAAGCTCTGTGCGGTTCGCAGGCGCTTGCGCTCGACCTCGCTACGCTGCTTCCAGCGCGAAGTAATGTCAGGAAGATTGTTTTTGGCATGCTCGTCGTCGGTGAGCTTGGCGTTCGATCTTCTCCCGTGGCAGCAGAGCGTTGCGCTTGTCGTCGAGCGAAAAACCATCGGCCTCGCAATCGTAGAACCAGACCTGATCGGTGCCACCTGAATTGGTCTTGGTGAACAGAACGATCGCGGTCGAGACGCCGGCATAGGGCCGAAACACGCCGGACGGCAGCTTGACGATTCCGTCGAGTTTGTGATCCTCGACCAACATGCGGCGGATTTCCTTGTGTGCCTTGGAGGAGCCGAAAAGCACACCGTCCGGCACGATCACCGCCGCGCGCCCGCCGGGCTTCAGCAGCTTTAGGAAAAGCGCCATGAACAGCAACTCAGTTTTCTTGGTCTTAACGATGGCAAGCAGGTCTTTCGCCGTCGTCTCGTAGTCGAGCGAGCCGGCGAAGGGCGGATTGGCCAGCACCAGCGAATAGCGATCCTCGTCGCCAGCATGCTCCTGCGCCAGCGAATCCTTGTAGCGGATGTCGGGATTATCGACGCCGTGCAGCGTCATGTTCATCGAGCCGATGCGCAGCATCGTGCCGTCGAAGTCGAAGCCATGAAACATCTCCTCGTGGAAATGGTCTCGGCTTTCCTTCACCTGGAACATTTTGGGATGGTTGACGCGCAGGTATTCGCCTGCTGCGACCAGGAAGCCGCAGGTGCCGCAGGCCGGATCGCAGATCACGTCTTTCGGCGTCGGCGCCATCATTTCGACCATCAGCGCGATAATGTGGCGCGGCGTGCGGAATTGTCCGTTCTGTCCGGCGGTCGCGATCTTGCCCAGCATGTACTCGTAGAGGTCGCCCTTGGTATCGCGGTCCTCCATCGGAATATCAGCGAGAAGGTCGACCACCTTAGCCAGCAGCGTCGGCGTCGGAATGGTGAAGCGGGCGCCTTTCATATGGGTGGCATGGGCCGTGTCCGCGTCAGCCATGGTGCGCAGGAAGGGGAAGATGTGTTCGGAGACGGTGGCGAACATGGTCGCCGGGTCCTGATTCTTCAGCCGCGACCAGCGCATGTCCTCATAGGCGACGCCGCCATTCTTGCCGATGCCGTCCTTGCCCTCCGGGAAGATGCGCCGCTCCACCGGCTTGCCGAGCCGGGTGGCCTTGCGCTCCTCAAGCGTGTGGGCCTCGTCGAGGCCGCGCATGAACAGCAGGTAGGTGATCTGCTCGATCACCTCGAGCGGATTGGCGATGCCGCCCGCCCAGAAGGCATTCCAGACCGCGTCAATTTTGGATCGAAGATCGCCCGTCAGCATTTAGTCAGTACCCCCGTAGTCAAGTGGGTTCGCGCCCCTGATCGGTCAACACAATATGTAGGCGGCAGGCTAGTGGCCTAATAGTGCTGGTACAAGGAGCACCAGCGGGTCGCAGGGAGGCTGCGCCGGAGGCTAGCATGGCGCTAGCAGGCCGCCGGCAGGTCTTAGCGCAGAGCGTTCAGCCGACCAACCCCGATCCAAATTGGTTACGCTATTTTGCCCTGACTCCGACGCTTAGGATTGGGCTGCTATTCCATTCCTTCGGATCTGCAATTTTGAGCATGCAAGCCGCACGGTAGCTGTGTCCTTAGCCTCATGCAGGTCTCGCTCCCATTTCAGAACCCGGAGGGCGTCGCAAACGTCGGTGTAGGTTCGGCCCAACTGTAGATTGTCGCCCTGTGGACGCTCATCTTCGCGGCGGCGGCGGTGAGCGAATATCCCTTCCCCATGATCGCGATGACTTTCGTAGCCACAGTTGCTGTCGTAGTCAGACGGCCGGCCCATAACCTTGCCGGCAACGGGGCGCCCCACGGAATTGATCTGGTGACACATATGACACGTGTCTGTATTTGGACCGTTCACGGGCTCGTAACGTCGATTATCTGGCCTTGTGTCACATGTGTCACCGTGCGCTGACGAGCCGGTCATCGGAATGCCAAGAGTCGAAGTCCTGCGATCCCGCGCTCCGAATTCTTGCGATACCGCTGGAAATTCCGATCTTCCAGTTTCTGGATAAACCACTTCATCGTCCACTTCGCCTCGCCGGCCCGCTCCGACCAGCCCGACCAAGATGCGAACAGGTCAGCTGACGGCGTCTGGGCCCGGGAATCGCGCTCGCAGCAGTCGTCGATCCAGGCCGAGAGTGCATCCTCGGATTCGAGGTACTCGCTCGTAGCTTGGGTGACCGCCGCGGGCGGGCAGAGGCCCTTCTGCTGCCATTCGAGGCACCCAGCAATCATCCAACGCAAGATGCCCGGCCACTCAGCCTTGAGCTTGTTTCCAAGCGCTCCATCGCGTTCCTCGGGCGGGATGGTTACGCGAAAGGGCACGAGGTTGAAGCGACGGCGGATCGCCTCATCCACCGACCGCAGCCCAGGCTTATGGTTGCCCGCGATGACGAGCTTGAATTGCGGCACGAATTCGAAGAAGTCCTGCCGCATGAACCGCGCGGCGATCTTGTCGCCGCCGGTCAAGGTTTTGATCCTGCTTTCATTCCAGCGGCGACCTTCTTCGGTCTCAACCGCGGTTACAAGGCGGGCGCCGCGCAGCCCCGCCAAGTCGGTCGGATGCCGCTCAACCGAGGACGCCGTGAAGGTCTCCATGGCGGCAGTGCGGTGATAGTCACCGAGAATGCCGGCGATGGTGTTGATGAAGACGCTCTTGCCGTTAGCCCCAAGGCCGAAAAGAAAGAATAGCGCTTGTTCGTCGGTGCTACCGGTCAGGGCATATCCGGCGATCCGTTGCAGAAACGTAATGAGTTCCGGATCGTGCCCGCAGGCGCGGTCCAAGAACCCGATCCACGTTGGACAATCTCCTTCGGGTGGCACGGAAGTGACGCGGGTGAGATAATCCTCCGGCCGATGGGGACGAGTCGCACCGGTCCTGAGCTCCACGACCCCGCCCGGCGTATTGAGCAGCATCGGGTTGGCGTCGAACTGGTCGACTGAGGCGGCAAGCCGGCGATCTGATTTCGCCAGCCGCTCGACCCCAGCGACGGTTTTAGAGCTGGCCAGTGTCTTTGCGATCCCTTGACGGTCGCATTCTGCTGATGCCTGGCGGCAGGTTGCGCGAACCATGTCGAAAGCGAGGAGGGTTTCGTCCTGCTGCCACCGGTATTCGGTCCAAATATACCATTTGCCCTGCGCGGCCACGAAGCGGAGGTTCGCGGCGTGGCGTTCGGCAAATTTGAGGGCAAGAGACTCGTCCGTAAACGCGGGCGGCCGCAGGGAATCCAGTTGGATCACTTTTGTGTCGAGGGCGGAATTGGTCTCTGCGAGCGCAGGAGCTTTCAGCATCGGCACGCTCCGAACTCAGCCGCCATGAGCGCCTGGACCGCATCCTGACCGATGAGGGCCACAACGCCCGTGCGTTCGGCGAACTCCTGCAAGGCATCAACCGCGTCGTGCAGCGATAGTTCGCCTTCTGCCCAGAGGCGCGACCTCGCCCAACAGCGGATAGAGAAGACCTCCATACTGGTCGGCCGGTTAGCACAAGCGGTGTGCGGTTCAGTCCGATGCGAATGATGCCGGGGAAGAGCCACCATTACTCCGCTCCCATCTTCAGGAGCGAAAGGAGGTCGGTATGCCTTACGAGGCGCCTGCCGGAAATTTTGAGCGACTGGAGTTCGCCGCTGCTCATCAACTCGTAAAGCTTGGAGCGCGAAAGGCCGCTTACCTTCGCGGCCTCGGCAACGCTGTACGCAAGGCGCTGCAGCGGAGTGGCGCCGTTTACATGTCGGTCAGCGGCTCGCTGCTCTGAAGCAACGTCATTGCTGGTGGCGGTAGTGTGGAGGAGGTGGGAGCGCATGGTAACGGGAATCCCTTTCCAAGGATCCCGCACGTCTTGCGCGGACGAGGACAACGATTGGCAACACTTAGCCCGTCAACGGGAAATGTCCAGAGGGGTCCCGAGAGATTCACCGGCGACTATCACTTAATTCACCGGTTTGGAGCGTAACCACATGAGCGTAACCACATGCGTAACCACATGACGTAACCACATGACGTAACCACATGACGTAACCACATGACGTAACCACATGAGCGTAACCACGTCGCCTTACCGAGGCATTCACTGCCTGAGGCAAAGGGCCAGGCCTGCGGGCAGCCGACCGCGTGTGCATCATGCAGAACAAAAGTCGTGTTTCGCGCGAGGAGAAAATTTAACGGCTTCCAAAAAACGTTGGAAACATTGCAAGAATATTTCTCCTGAGCGGCGAATATCTATGTGTTTATGCAGTTAGTACGAGAGCAATTTCAGGCCTTTTGGATATTTGTGCCTGTGTTTATCGAGTCCTGGAGAGCAATTCGTGCTCCCCGCCGCCGGCGATCTGTAACCAAGGTTACACCGCTGCCGCAGTCGACCGAGGTAGCCCAGCAGGGTGGGGCAGGTGTGCCCGGCCGGCTCACGGAGCTCCGAAGAGGTCGGCATAACGGAGCCTAGCTGAAACGGCCCGCCGGGCGACTCGGCGGCGGAACGGAAGCCCGAGACGGCGGTTAACAATAAGGTGTGCTTCTGTTGCGCACATTCAGGAGGATGGATTCATGGCAGAGAACAGCGAAACCCACGACCTTATCGGCAGCGACAAGGTCGAAGGTACGGATGTGTACGGCGCTGGCGACGAAAAGGTAGGCTCCATTGAGCGAGTCATGATCAACAAGCGGAGCGGCAAAGTCTCTTATGCCGTACTGGCTTTCGGTGGGTTCCTCGGGATGGGCCATGACCACTATCCGGTCCCGTGGGCAAGCCTGACCTATGACACGGCCCTCGGCGGCTATCGCACCAACATTTCTAAGCAGCAGTTAGAGGGTGCCCCGAGATACACGAACGACACCGATTGGGACTGGAGCGATCAAGCCCGCGGCAAGAAGGTTTACGAGTATTACGGTACACCGTGGACGATGTTCGGCGGGCAATGATATGCCGAGGCTGTAACGCCGGTGCGCGAAACCGTGGCGGCGACTGCGTATCCGTGGACCTGGGTCGGCTAGTGACCCTCCGCTTCAACAGCTGCGCCTCCTGTCGCGGCGCTGGTCACGAAGCCCGAGCGCAACGAGTGGCTTGAGTAGAAGCGTGGGATCCAGGCCGGCGCGCCCGGCATCATGTGTCTTGAGGATTTTTGCGGCGGAGCGGTCTGTAAGGCGTCCGGGCTGCACGTGGCCCGCCGGCCGATAGACCGGAAGATAGGCCCTCTGTGATGTTGCGGCTCTAGCCACTCCTGGAGGGCTGCTACGGGGCATGCGACGAATTGCAATGACCTCACCATTTCCTTCCTGATCGTTTTTGTCCGACGGTTACGCGAAGGCCCTCGGAGGCCACTTCAATATCGCCGAGATCCAACGCTACCAATTCGGAACGCCGGAAGGCGCCGGCAAAGCCCAGCAACAGCAAGGCGCGGTCACGAAGTGCCGTCAGATCGGTATCGGTACGCGGAGCTAGGGCGATAATGCGATCCGCTGTCGTCGGCGCCGTGGGCCGCGGTGCCGAGCCATGGAGGTTGGTGGCCTCCGAGACTGGTGAACGTGCCGGACGGCTGCGCAGCGCCGACCGATGGCTTGACGCCGCGGCGGCTTCGTAAGCCAAAAACGCCGCAAACGTTTCCGGGGCTGCCGGCAGCAAATCTGCGTCGCGTCTTAACACCCCAGCCCGAGCAGTTCGAAGTCCTTCCGGTAGCCGGCACGTGGTGGGGCCTCCGGCGCGGGCGTATTCACCGGCCCGATCGAGGTCAGCAAAGCGACTAATCGGGGCGTGCTGCCAGCCAAGCGGCCTCTGCCTTGTCCGCGCTCATAGAAAGGCTCGCAAAATCTCCGCGCAATGCCTTCAGAGCGTAGCGTTCCCGATCGATTTCATAAACGGTGCGGAAGCCGAAGCGACGCAAAACGGGAACGGGCGGGCACCATCCCTGGACTGCGTGCTGAAATAAGAATGCGGTCACGAGCGCCGGCAGCGCGAGCCAGTACGGGCTTACGAAATACCCCAACGCTACACCAATAAAGGCCAGCGCCGAGGCGTTCATCTCGATTGCCCGCTCGATGTCCCATTCAACATCGAGCTGTTTCAGGCGATTATCGATATCGGACGGAGCAGCGGTCGCGACCCGTTCCTCCGCTTGGCGTTCAATCCGCCGGTTCACGCTTTCGGCGGTGTGTGCAGGGACTCGTTCGCGGGTTGTAGGAATGGCCATGGCTCACCTCCAACCCTGAAAATCCCTCTTCCGCCGAAATGTTCCGTCGCATGCCGCGCACTGCGTGCGGGTAGCAGCCGATCCGTAGCGCCGAGATTACGGGACACTCGCGTAGGCGCTGCTTAGCGGCGATGACCAAGTGGTATGCCAAGGCCGAAAGCTCTTTGACGCAAGGCGGCCACCGTCCGCTTCATCTGTTTAGAGATTCTCTCGACGGGCGTCTTGTTTCTAGAATGCGACTTAAGTGCCCGCTCGTCGGACTTTGTCCAAGCGACTCGCTTTATAGCTTTGCGTTTCTTTTTTGCCATTTCCACTCCTGTAACGGGTCGCATGGCAGACGCCGCGGATGGCGTCTAGCAACCGCCAATTTAAACGGCCGCCTGTGGAAACACCGCCTCCGCAAGAAGGAATGACTGGTGACTGCCTGGTTAAATCTAGCTGATCGCCAGGGCTACGATCATGCCAACCACGATCAACCCGAGCCCGACGACAAGCATTCGCACCAAGCTGCTACCTGCGCGCGGGTCGTCGTCCTTCCGGTCATCGTTTCGGTTGGACATATGGTCTCCTTCAATTGGCGCCTACTGATGCCTTGGAGAAGCTAAAGTGTTCCCCCGCGCCCGAGCAGCGCATGCTGGCCCGCTATATGCCCATTTTGAGAACGTGGTCACGCCGCTGCTCCTGTTTTATGATGCCGCCGACAGCCTTGCTGAATCCAGAGTCAGAACTCCCGGAGAAGCGCATTTCCCTGAGCTCATAATCGTATTCTGCAGAGTCTCGAAGGCTACATAATCGTATAAAGCTAATATTGGCGGTAGTTTACTGCGGAATCCTCCAAAGTAGTTGGTGTTTATCAAGTATGCCATGGTGAAAATTTCAGGCTGTTCATTCGGGGACCCAAGCCCTTAGGACGTGCGACTAAGCTGGATGAGCGAAACACGACATTTGAACCAAGGTCATCACCCTGGCCATCCGGCAAGTCGAACGGACGAAAATCCGCGATCAGCTTCACAAAAAGGCCGCATTATCGTACCGCAACGCGGGGACGCGCGGGCAAGTGAAGCGCGCCGACTACATCGATGGTTGTGTCTCATGGCAAATCCGGCAGGTTCTCCTCCAGCGCGCGGCAGGCCGCCGCCTCGGTGCGCGTCAGCCGGAACACGCGATCCGCGGGGCCGAGCTTGAGGTAGTCTCCAACTCCGCGCTTATCGCTGCCGCGATGTGCGTAGATCGGACTGTCGAGATGAAGCGTCAGCGCCTTGCCGTCGGCGGCGAGGTCGATCAGCAGAACACCGCCTTCCTCGGCTGACCCGGGAGTGGTGAGGGCGATGCAGCCGTAACCGGCATTCTTGCCGAAGCTCTTGATCATAAGGTTGCCGGACGTGTCGACATTCGCCGTCTCGCTCCAAACGCAGGAGCCGGCGATGTACAAAACAGGCTGTCTGCCGCGCCGCGTCAGCATGATGCGCTCGATATGCGTGCCGTCCTTTCCGTCGTACTTGAACGACAGCAACGCCTCCGTGGTCTGCTGGCGCGGATTACGGCGGAGATGATCGGTATCGTAGAGGCGGTGATAGCAGATGCTAGCGCCGTCCTTGGCAGACAGGATACGATGCAAGGGTTCTTCGGCGCGCGCGGCAGGAAGCGTTGCCGCGGCCACGGCTAGGCCGATCAGACAATAGGTGACGGCGCCAGCGGGCATGGTCTTGCTCCCGTTCATCTCTAGAATGGGCCGCTGTCTTGGCAAGATCAATACGGGATGCAGGGCGGCCGATCGGCGCGCGCCATAAGCTCGTGATCGGTCTGTAGTTGCAGAAAGAAGCTGTCGAATTCAAGGAGCCGCACATTTATTGCCATGCCAGAGAAGGGGTTCGCTTTATCGTGCATAGCCACTTGCGGTAGCCACATCGCCTCACCGAGATTGCCGCGGTTCCGGCCCGGGCAACCGGACGCGCGTGCACCTTTGCATGATAAGAATCGTGTTTTGGGCGAGAAGAAAATCTAACAGATTCCAAAAAACCGTTTAAAATACTGAAGGAAATACTTCTCCTGGGCATCGAGGTCGTAGTGTTTACGAAGTCACTACGAGAGCAATTTCAGGCCGTATCGACATTTGTGTCAGTGTTTTTCGAGTCCTGGGAGAACATCCAGTACCCCGCCTCTTTGTAACCGCGGCGAGCCGACCGCAGCGCCTGGCCCCAAGGCCCGGCGGGGCAGTGTGCCCGGTGGCTCATGGAGTTCCGAACTGCCTCAACGTCGGCCTGTATTCCACGGCAATTAAAGCAACCGGGAGCCAGCGTGATCCTTGAAGAGTTCCTGATCGCGGATGTACCCGGCCAGCGTATCAGTAGACCTGTGTCGGCTGGTGGCCATCATCTTGAACAGTGATGCGCCTCCCTTCGCGGCGCTCGTCAGGAAGCCCGAGCGCAACGAATGGCCTGAGTAGAGCGTGGGATCCAGGCCGGCGCGCCCGGCATGTGTCTTGACGATGTTGGCGACGGAGCGGTCAGTAAGGCGCGCGGGCTGTACGTGGCCGCCCCTGCGGATAGAGCGGAAGATCGGCCCCTCGGTGATGTTTGCGGCCCCTAGCCACGCCTGGAGGGCTGCTACAGGGCAAGCGACGTGGCCCCGGACAATCGCAATGACCTCACCGTTTCCTTCCTGATCAGTTTTGCCCCGTCGGATGGTTACGCGAAGGCCTTCCGAGAGCTCCTCGATGTCGCTGAGATCCAGCGCCACCAATTCCGAACGCCTGAAGGCGCCGGCAAAGCCCAGCAACAGCAGCGCGCGGTCTCGAAGTGCCGTCAGATCGGTATCGGTCCGCGGAGCCATGGCGATGATGCGATCCGCGGTCGCCGGCGCCGTGCGCCGCGGTGCCGTGCCATGGGTTCGCCGGATCCCGCGCGCCACGGCCTTGACCCGTTCGTCGGCCGTCGGGTTGGGGTGGCCGCCGAGGCTGTGAACGTAACGGATGGCTGCGCAGCGCCGGCCGATGGTCGAGGGCTTGGTACCGCGGGCAGCCTCGTATGCCAGATACGCCGCAACTGTTTCCGGGGCTGCCGGCAGCAAATCTGCGTTGCGGTCCTGACACCACAATCCGAAGAGCTCAAAATCCTTCCAGTACGCCTTCTGCGTCGCCGGTGACTTTTCAGCCCGGGCGTAGTCGGCGGCCCGATCGAGGTCATTCTCGATGGGTGAGGGGAGCTGACCGTTGTCGCCGATGACCGTAAGTGCGTTTGCTGACAAGATTTCGTCCCCCATAATAACTTCCGAGAAGAAGCGTTATCGGAAGTTATTAAACTTGTTCCCCTTGAGCGGCAATAGAAAAAACAACTTGGCCTGCGCCACATCTTTCTTCAACACGGTGTGCATATCGAGACCGGCCCGCACAAGCGCGCCATTCAGGGCACGTTCTTTCTTTATGTTTGGGAGCCGGCAGGAAACCGGGTGGAATTGGCGAACTCCGGGGCCCGCCTTATCTTGGCACCGGACTGGCAGCCGGTCTGCTGGACCGAGGCCGACCGGAGAAAAGGGGAGGCCTGGGGGCTGGCCGCCGTGGCAGGTAATACGCAGGCATCAAGGTCGCAACGCCAATGGCAAGATCATAAAATCCGCGCTTCAGAGCGCTTCACGTTCGCGAGAACAACCAGGCCGCAGCCGTAGCCGCCGACCAGCACATTTCTACAATCATTACCGACGGCAAATTCGCCTACATCGAGGCCATGACAAGGGTCGCTCTACCGTTGCTGCCCTTGCTTGTAATGATCATCGCTATTCCCAGCGCATTACACAGAAATTACCGCCAACAGGGTGTCGGAATTTTGCATTGTTTCTCAGCAGTAAGCGACCAATCCAACCGCAGTAAAAAACTCCTGTCGCTAACTGCCGCGTTCAGTGACAAACCAGTACCGGAGTTTTCGTATGCGTCAGAACCTTGTTTGTGACACTGCCGAGAAAAACAGCTGATAGTCCGCTCCGTCCGTGGGATGCCATGACGATGAGATCGCAGCCCCTTTCGTTGGCCGCCTTGATTATGGCTTCATAAGGTTGCGCGTCCTCTACCTGAATTGTGTCGTAGGACACGCAAGCTAGCTTGGCTGCTTCCGAAGCGCGTTCTAACACGCTTGTGGCATGGCGCTTGATCTCTTCAGTGTGTTTGCTAATTGCATCAGGAATCTGCCTCACATTCGAAGCTGTAATGGCGCCGTAGTCGAATGGGGCTTCAACCACGATCACAGATACCCTCGCTGCTACGGATTTTGCCAGCGACAACCCATGCGTCACAGCATGGTCCGCTAGCTCTGACCCATCGGTCGGGATGAGAATATGCTGGTACATGCTCCACCTCTGAATTGTAAGATGTATCGCCAAAGCATGATTTTAGATTGTGATCTTCGCTCGGGATTGCGTTGGATCAATGAGTGTTTTGGCGCGTTCGCGGAAGCTAAATAAATTCAATCGGTGCCGGAACAGGTGAGTAAGTATGAACGTCCATGAGGGGTGCCGCGTTGACGATCGAGGGTGATCCGACGCACCCGCCGGTCGCCCTACGGCGTTCCCTCACCGTAGGGCCGCTCCTCCTATACGGGCTCGCCGTAATCGTAGGAGCGGGAATTTACGTCGCGATCGCGTCGGTGATTGGCCGGGCCGGCGCGGCGGCGCCGATGTCGTTCCTTTTCGCGGGGATCGTCGCCGCCTTGACCGGCCTGTGCTACGCGGAGTTGGCCAGCCGGTTTCCGGAAGCTTCCGGCGCCGTCGCCTACGTTAAACAAGGGTTCGGCTCGGATCGCGCGGCACAATTGACCGGGGTCGCCTTGACGCTTGCGGTCGCGATCGCTGCCGCCTCGATTGCAAGCGGTGCGGTCCACTACCTCTCCCTGCTAATCGGCCTGCCGCCGACGGCCTTGATCTCAGTGATGGTGGCAATCTTTACGCTACTGGCCATCGCGGGTGTGCGGGAGAGCATCGGGTTCGCTGCTGCCATTGGTGCAGTCGAGATACTAGGGCTGGCTGTTGCCGCCGGGGTAGGGTTCCTCGCTGTGCCCGCCATAGATTTCGCGGACATGGTGCCGTCGAGCTTTACCGCATGGCAAGGCGTCGCGGCCGGCGCCTTCATTGCGTTCTTCGCCTTTATCGGCTTTGAAAGCCTGGCCAATATGGCGGAGGAAGCTAAGGACCCGCGCCGCACGGTGCCATACAGCATTGTCGGCGCAATCTTGGTCAGTACGCTGCTCTACGTCGTGGTAGCGGCGGCCCTGGTATTTGCGGGCCGCGGTGGTGAGAGCCCCCTGATCGATCTGTTCCAAGGCTCGCACGCAACATCGTTTGCTGCTGTCGGCGCACTGGCAATCGCCAATGGCGTCCTGGTCGAGATCATGATGTTGGCACGGCTGTTCTACGGTATGGCCCGCAGGGGGCAGCTTCCAGCGGTACTTGGCCGCGTCCACCCTCGCACCCTTACCCCGATCGGAGCCACCGCGCTGGCCGGCGGTATCGTCTTGGCGACTGCATTACTGGTTCCGTTTGAGAGACTGCTGGCTCTGGCCAACGCATTGACGCTGGGCATATTTGCGGTCGTCGATATTGCGCTGTGGCGCATCCAGCGGCGGGAGCCAGCTGGCGCGGATGTCTTCGCCGTGCCGCTGTGGGTACCGCCGGCCGCCGCGGCGGCCGCCATCGGGTTAATCGTGGCTCAAGTCGTTTTGTGAACGGCACTCAAGGATGAATGCTATGAAGGTGCTCTGGAGCATCGCGTGCCGGAAGTATACCGCGGCGCCCCTCGTCGTTGCCGCGGTATGGTTCGGCATGCTGTTGGGGGTGTCGTTTCTCGCAACGCCAGCAAAATTCCTGGCCCCGAGCTTAACGTTAGGTGTGGCACTGGATGTTGGCCGTCAGACCTTCGCTATCTTCAACAAGGTAGAATGGTTGTTATCAGCCGTATTGCTGGGGGCGGTGCTGTCGAGCTATCGCAGTTGGCGGAGCCTCAGTTTGGCATTGGTTATTATCACTCTGGTCGCGATGGAGACCTTCTGGCTTCTGCCGCTGCTCGACCAACGCGTCGGCATGATCATCGCAGGCGAGCAGCCATCTCCGTCGAACTTGCACAACCTCTACATCGCTTTTGAGCTTGCAAAGTTGCTTGCGTTGACCTTACTCGCTCTCCCTATGGCGCGAAGGCTCGGCAGCCGGGACGTATCTGAGGCGCGATAGAACTCTAGACAGGAGCTGCCTGATTCGAGGTAACAGACTTAGCCAGCGACTTTTCCACGCGCAGCTCCGGTTTCGGTGATCCGGGTCGGGGTACGCCAGCGAACCCTTTACACTCAGGCAAGCGACATATAGCTCAACTTCGGCACGCTCCCATGTCGTGGAATTACCGCAACTGTTCAGTGAGTGGAAAATCTTGACCCAGATCGACGAAAAAATTGAGCCTATCTTCGCCGAGGTCCTGCGCCGCAATGCTGGTGAGCCGGAGTTCCATCAGGCCGTACGCGAAGTGCTAGAAAGTCTTGGAAGGGTCATCGCCAAGCATCCTGACTACGCGAATGACGCGCTGATCGAGCGTATATGCGAGCCCGAGCGTCAGATTATTTTCCGGGTGCCGTGGGTCGACGACAAGGGGCAGGTGCAGATCAATCGCGGATTCCGGGTTCAGTTCAATTCGGCCTTGGGGCCCTACAAGGGTGGTATCCGGTTCCACCCGTCCGTCAATCTTGGGATCGTTAAATTTCTCGGGTTCGAGCAGACTTTCAAGAATGCTCTAACAGGGATGCCGATCGGTGGTGGCAAAGGTGGCTCCGATTTCGATCCGCGTGGTCGCTCGGACGGCGAGATCATGCGCTTCTGCCAGTCCTTTATGACTGAGCTTTACCGGCACATAGGTGAGTATACCGACGTGCCGGCAGGCGACATTGGCGTCGGCGGGCGCGAGATCGGTTACCTGTTTGGCCAGTACAAGCGACTGACCAACCGTTACGAAGCCGGAGTCCTGACGGGCAAAGGACTCGTGTACGGCGGCTCACGGGCACGCACAGAAGCGACTGGCTATGGCGCGGTCTATTTCGTTGAACGGATGCTGGCAACGAGGAAGTTGGAGCTGGCCGGCAAACGCGTGGTGGTATCTGGTGCTGGCAACGTCGCCATCTATACGATGGAGAAAATCCTGGCCTTCGGCGGCAAGATCGTCGCCTGCTCGGACTCGAGTGGTTATGTCTCCGATGAGACGGGAATCGACCTTGGTCTCGTAAAAGAGATCAAGGAAGTGCGGCGTCAGCGGATTTCAGAATATGCGCGGCGAAAAGGCACTGGCACACATTACGTTGAAGGTGGTTCGATCTGGGACGTGCCCTGCGATATCGCGATGCCATCCGCCACGCAGAATGAGGTCACCGGCAAGGACGCGCGCGCGCTTGTGAAAAATAATGTGATTGCCGTAGGAGAGGGTGCAAACATGCCATGCACCCCTGACGCCGTGAATATATTCCAGAACGCTGGGGTGTTGTTCGCACCTGGTAAAGCAGCCAACGCCGGTGGTGTTGCAACCTCGGCGTTGGAGATGCAGCAGAATGCATCGCGTGACAGCTGGACGTTTGCGAGGACGGAGGAGCGGCTCGCCACGATTATGCGTGATATCCATGACGCTTGTGCCGAAACGGCAGAGGAATACGGGGCGCCTGGAGATTATGTGCTTGGAGCAAACATTGCGGGTTTTGTACGCGTCGCAGAGGCGATGAGGGCGATGGGCGTGGTTTAAGGATAAAACGGCTCGCTATGCTAAATGTGGGAAGGCGACAATGGACTCATTGGTTCGGATAACAGGGCGCTTAGTTGCCGCGGGGCGGGCTTTGACCGGCATTAGCCAGGGCGAACTCGGAGACTCTGCGTTTCTTGGAGGCGAGTGGCGCAGCTTGGATTCCCGAATCGGAAGCTCAAGCTCTCCATCGAGCCATGGAAACATTCGGTGTGGTTGTTCTGCCCGAATCCGACGGGATGGGCGCTGGCATCAGACTGAAGTTTAATCGCCAAGATGTGAGGCAGCTCGGACGGTTGGAAAGCGAGGGAGGGGTAACGCGGCCGGACGACGTTCCATGAGGGCTCCCTTGTAGTGCCGATCTGTCGAAAGTGCAGTGCCGTCTAGCAAGGCAGAAGTTCATTTTGTCTTTTTGAAAACCTGCGCAACAGTTGCTGAAAATACGTCCGCTGAATACGGTTTCAACAAGCATGGGTAAGATGCCCATTCCTTTTCCACGGTGCCCGCGTCGTGGCCAGTCGCAAAAATTAGCGGCACGCTTTTCGCAACCAACATCTCTGCCAAGCCGTAGCTCATTTCGCCGTCCAGCTGCAGGTCAAGCAGTGCCAAATCAGGCTTGTTTTCGTTGAGCTTTGCTGCGGCTTTGGCAACGCTGTGAACCGCAATAACCGATTTGCAACCCATATCCCCCAGGAGGTCGGCAACGTACGCAGCGATCAGGGGTTCGTCTTCAACAATTAAAATAGTTTTGTCGCAAAGTAGCTCTGCCATGTTGGTCATCGCTGTCTCCACGGTTTAACCAAGGATGGCCGCTCTAGGTGGGGGGGTAGTGTCCTGTGTGCAGTTCCATATCAAGCAGGTTGTCCCCGACTTCCAGCTGCTCACCTTTGCAAATTTCTGCCAAAGCCGGAGACCTCTGCAGGCCGTTTCACGGCACTCAACGAGCTCGCCAACTGAGGGGATCAGTGCCTCACGCTGCTTGATCAATCTGGGGAAGGCATAGCTTCTGGAAGGGGCTAACGCTGTCGCCCGGTCTTGTGTCTTTCGTGGTTTTCTTGGCTCCACAAGAGCAATAGAACGCGTGTTCAATGACGACCGGTGAGTACTCGATAAGCTGAGAGGAAAACCAGCTCATGGGCTTACCGCATTTTGGGCAGCCTAATGGCTCAAGCTTATCGATGGAGTTTTTGATTTTATCGACCATTTTACGCATCCCTAGAGGGAATGCTGCACCATAGACCACGCTCTTGGCAAGAGTTGTAGCCTGAGCGTCAAAGGCAGAGGGGATGAGGGTCGCTATAACGCCCGGGCAATACCAGGGCGCGAAACGCGCCAGTGCCACTAACTTCAAACCGAACCCGACAAAGTGGCCGGGCGCGGTCTAATTAGCTGGCTCAATGTCGCGATCGGCCTGGCGATTCGCAGGAAAAAAATCCGCGGCAGTGGGCCCTTAATTGTATCGGCCCGGCAACCGCTGCGCTTTGAAACTTAGTAAAAAGGGTCTTGGAATCAGTCGCAGCTTATTTTTAAGATCCGCCATGACCAAGAACAACGACTTTTCCGACCGAAAGGAACGTCAGGCCGCCGAAGGAAAGGCCGCTATGGCGGAATATCTGTCAAGAGTTGAACAGATGAAAAAACTCACTGCGAAGCTGCGGCAAGCTCGCCTTGCAAGAGAGGCCAGCGAAGGCTTGGAAAAGAAGCCAGTTAAACGAAAAAGAAGGTAGCTTGCTTGGCTGGACAAACAGCGCATTGCCGGGACGACCGTTACGACTTTTGTTGACCATCTGGATTACCCGAGACGACTTCCAAAAAATCTCCCGCCGTCGAGTTGATACTCACGGAACCAAAAGTTCGTATTCGCGTTTTGATTTCGGGGGAAGCTCGAATATGGCCGATAAAATGGCGCTTGGCGGTGGTCGCGAGCTTTACGAAAGTGAGAGACGCTTTCGGCTTTTGGTGGAAGGCGTCACCGATTACGCGATCTACATGCTCGATATTCACGGTGTCATAACCAACTGGAATTCTGGCGCCCAGAGGATCAAGGGATATACGGCTCCGGAGATAGTTGGAAGACATTTCTCACTTTTCTATTCTATGGAGGACCGAGAAAAGGGACGCCCTACGCGTGCCCTCGGAATAGCGAAGGAAACGGGGCGCTACGAAGAAGAAGGCTGGCGCGTTCGTAAGGATGGCTCTTATTTCTGGGCTAGCGTCATTATCGACGCCATCCGCGACGACGATGGCGAACTAATTGGCTACGCGAAAATTACTCGCGATGTCACAGAGCGTCGCGATGCCCAGATAAACTTGGAGAAGCTACAGAAACAGCTCGCCGAGTCGCAAAAGATGGATGCGCTCGGGCATCTAACGGGTGGGGTTGCCCATGATTTCAACAATCTTCTCATGATTATCAGCGGCAACATTCTGACGCTGAAAAAAGCCGTTGTGGATGAAAAGAGTGTTCGTGCCCTCCAATCCATAGAAGTTGCCGCTCAACGCGGGGCTAATTTAACCCGTCAATTACTGACGTTTTCGCGCCGTCAGGCGGTCAATCCAGAATCTGTGTATTTACCCGATCGTGTCCAGGCTGTCCGCGAGGTCTTGGTTAGCGGTGCTGGTCATGCGGAACTTAATATCCAAGTGCCGGATGAGGCCTGGCCGGTGATTGTTGACTCCGCGGAATTCGAGATCGCTCTGGTGAATCTTGTGGTGAACGCGCGAGACGCCGTTCCGAAAGGTGGGGTCATCGAGATTACGACCTCTAATACCAGGTTGGGAGACAAGGATTACGTTGCAATTTGCGTATGTGACAGCGGTGAAGGCATTCCTCCCGACATTTTAGAAAAGGTTTTTGACCCGTTTTTCACAACGAAGCCGATGGGAAAGGGCACCGGGCTGGGTCTGTCGCAAGTACACGGCTTCGCGCACCAAGCGGGTGGCACGGTGAAAGTCGAGAGCACACTCGGCGAAGGTACAAAAGTGACGATTTACCTTCCGCGGGCCAAAGCTCCGCCACTTGCCTCGGAGGTCGACGAACCTGTCCGTCATCTGAGCGGCACGATACTTCTCGTCGAAGATAACCCCGAAGTAGCCAGTGCTACATCGCTTTTGCTTGAAGAACTCGGTTATTCGATTCGATGGGCCTCGAGCGCTGAGGCTGCCCTTGCCGAAATCGAGAGAAACGGCATAGACGTGGTCCTCAGTGATATTGTCATGCCTGGCAACCTGGACGGACTCGGTTTGGCACGTGCAGTCAGGAGGTCACATCCTCAAATGCCGGTGGTGCTTGCTACTGGTTTTAGTGAAGCGGGTAACGATGCGCTGCGTGAATTTCGGGTGCTCCGCAAGCCATTTCGTCTCGAGGAGCTCAGCCGGGTCTTGGCTAGTGCGAGGAGTTCCGAACGCCTTTAGCGCTTGTTTTCAGGCCATAGACGCGGCGTTGCGACCTTAGCATCTAAAAATGAAAAAGGGGGCGTCGCTTCTGGCCCTGGCGGCGGCACGGCCAGCACAGGGATTGGCGTCAAGCCGCCGCGACAAAACAAGAAGAAGTCATCTTGAACTAGGCGAGGCCGCTGTGGGAAGAGCCATTTTAATAGTCAGTCTGCCTGGACTCTTGGGCGGTGCGGGATGGTTGGGATATCAGGGCTGGAGATTGCAGCCCGATTGTACGTTGCCTCCGGTTGGATACGCCACGATGGTCGTATGCTTTACTACTCGGTGGCGGACTGATGGCGCGCGTTTCTACAGCAACCGTCGAGGGTACGACGAGCCTTCGAGAATCGATTGACGAGGACAGCCGGTTAGACCAGGGCGCTTGATACCTCATCAGCTAGGAGGAGCGCCGAGTGCAGTTTGCGCCGGGTGGCGGCATTTCTCAATGGAGAGCTTACCGCAAAAGATCTATTGATCGATCAAGCCATTCGGCTTGGCGAATTGTCTAAGAGCAGCAATGTCGTCGATGATCAATGTTGTCCCGGACTTGGTGACGCCGTACTTCGAAAGTTTTGCCAAATTACGCGACAGGTTCTCCGGTGCCATTCCAAGGCGCGACGCCAGCGTCTGTTTGTCGATCGCCAGCGTTATCTGCCGCTTGTTTCCTTGATGCGCATCTTCCTGCAAGATCCAGTTCGCAAGCCGCTCCTTGCTGTTGCGCAGTTTTTCATTCTTGAGCGAGCGCACGACGCAGCGATATCGTAGGGCCAGTTCGTTCACCAAGGCGCGGGCGAAGGCCGCATCGCGGTCGAACACGCCGCGCACGCCCGGCGCTGGAATCATGAGAATCTGTGCCGGCGTCAACGTGCGTGCGGATTTGAGGTAAACCTCGTCGCGGATTACCGCGGCGAGAATGAATGTCGTTACCGGCTCCAGAATGTCGAGCACGGTTTCGTGCCCGTCATGGCTGGCGAACAGTTCGACCGATCCCTCAACCACGATATGCAGAAAGTCGGGGAGTTCGCCCTCGCGGATCAATGTCAGGCCCTGTGGAAATCGCTGCATCAGCGCCGAACCCATCAGTTCGTCGAAATATTTTTCGCTGACATTTTCGAACAACGGCAGCGCACGCACGAGGTGATATTCGGCTTGGCGCATATGAGCGAACTCCGGCGGCGGACGATCCAATCTAAAGTCACGCGCCCGCAGCGTTTCTTGATATTTATCAAGTCACGATTATACGATCATCAAAGCAGTAATTGTATATTATCAAAACATGAATTGTACATTATCAATACTCTGATGTTTTAGTATAGCTATAAAAAAGCCAAGTACAGCGTCCGATAATTTGATCGACCTCAAAGCATTGCGGTCGGCGCCGCGCTTTGGTCGCCTACGCCGTTCGCAATGGACGGGATGTGGGGGCTGACTATGCAAGACCGGCCGGTTGCCAGCGTCACGGGCCAAAGCCGCGCGCTCTGGATGTCCACGATTGCCTTCACCGTCTGCTTCGCGGTGTGGACCCTGTTCGCGATCATCGGCATCCAGATCAAGGAGGATCTCGGACTCAACGAAACGCAATTCGGTCTTTTGGTCGGCACCCCCATTCTCACCGGCTCGCTGGTGCGCATTTTTCTCGGCATCTGGACCGACCAGTACGGCGGCCGCCGCGTTTACACCGTGGTCATGCTGGCGGCGGCGCTCGCTACCTTCCTATTGACCTACGCGGAGACCTACACGCAGTTCCTGATCGCGGCGCTTGGCGTCGGCATAGCCGGCGGTTCTTTCGCGGTCGGCATTGCCTATGTGTCGCGCTGGTACCCGCCGGAGAAACAGGGCACCGCGCTCGGCATCTTCGGCGCCGGCAATGTCGGCGCGGCGGTGACCAAGTTCATCGCGCCTTTCGTCATGGTGGCCTATGGTTGGCAGGTCACCGCGCAGGTCTGGGCTGTGGCCATCGCGCTGATGGGCATCGTCTTCTGGTTCGCCACCAAGGAAGACCCGGTCGAGATGGCGCGCCGCGCCAAGGGCGAACGCCCGCGCAGCGCCTGGCTCGAGCTCGACGCGCTTAAGAACATTCAGGTCTGGCGCTTCTCGCTCTATTATTTCTTCGCCTTCGGCGCCTTCGTCGCACTGGCGCTGTGGCTGCCGCGCTACCTGATCGGTGTCTATGGCCTGGACATCACGACGGCCGGCATGATCGGCGCCGCCTATTCGATCCCCGCCAGTCTGTTCCGCGCCTATGGCGGTCACCTGTCGGACAAATACGGCGCCCGCCGCATCATGTACTGGATGTTCGGCGTCTCGGTGCTGGTCACCTTCATTCTGGCCTATCCTCCGACCACCTACACGGTCGAGGGCATCAAGGGCCCGATCACCTTCCATATGGCGACCGGCGTCGTCACCTTCACCGCGCTGATCTTCGTGCTCGGCTTTTTCATGAGCTTGGGAAAAGCCGCGGTCTACAAGCACATCCCGGTCTATTACCCGCAGAACGTCGGCGCGGTCGGCGGCCTGGTCGGCATGATCGGCGGCCTCGGTGGCTTCATCCTGCCGATCGTGTTCGGCGTGCTGAACGACCTCACCGGCATCTGGACCAGTTGCTTCATGTTGCTGTTCCTCGTCGCCGCCATCTCGCTGGCCTGGATGCACTTCGCCATCCGCCGCATGGAGCGCGAGGCCTTTGAGCCGGCCCTGAACAAGCTGCCGCAGTTTCCGGAGATGCAGCCGATCCACGAGGAAAAGCACATCGGCGCACTCTCCGGCCATGTGCTGGAGGAGTGGAAGCCGGAGGATCCGGCTTTCTGGGAGAGCAAAGGCCGCGCCATCGCACGCCGCAATCTGTGGATCTCGATCCCGGCCTTGCTGCTCGCCTTCGCGGTCTGGATGGTGTGGTCGGTGGTCGTCGCCAAGCTGCCGGCGGTCGGCTTCACATTCACGACCGACCAGTTGTTCTGGCTGGCGGCAATTCCCGGCCTGTCCGGCGCGACCTTGCGCATCTTCTATTCCTTCATGCCGCCGATCTTCGGCGGCCGGCTGTGGACCTCGGTCTCGACCTGGTCGCTGATGATCCCGGCGGTCGGTATCGGTCTGGCGGTCCAGAGCCCGGATACGCCCTACATCTTCTTTCTGGCGCTGGCGCTGCTGTGCGGCTTCGGCGGCGGCAATTTCGCCTCGTCGATGGCCAATATCAGCTTCTTCTTCCCCAAGGCGGAGAAGGGCAACGCATTGGCGCTCAACGCCGGGCTCGGCAATCTCGGCGTCAGCGTCGTGCAATTCGTGATCCCCCTGGTCATTGTCGCCGGCGTGTTCGGCTGGCTCGGCGGCGAACCGCAGGTGGCGAACGACGGCACCCGGCTCTGGCTGCAGAACGCCGGATTCATCTGGGTGCCGTTCATCGCGGCCTCGGCCACGGCGGCATGGTTCGGCATGAACGACATCGCCGACATGCGGGCGTCGTTCGCCGATCAGGCGGTGATCTTCAAGCGCAAGCATAACTGGCTGATGTGCTGGCTCTACACCGGCACCTTCGGCTCTTTCATCGGCTACTCGGCCGGCTTCCCGCTGCTGGCCAAGACCATGTTTCCTCAGGTCGACTCGCTCAAGTTCATCTTCTTCGGACCGTTGGTCGGCGCGCTGTCTCGCTCCGCGACCGGCTGGCTTTCGGATCGCTATGGCGGCGGCCGCGTCACCTTCTGGGTCTTTACGCTGATGATCGCGGCGGTCGGCGGCGTGCTGTACTTCCTTGGCATCAAGGATCAGCCGCACGCCTTCTGGGGCTTCTTTGCGATGTTCATGCTGTTGTTCTTTGCCACCGGCGTGGGCAATGCGTCGACCTTCCAGATGATCCCGGCGATCATGCGCGCCGAACTCCTCCGGCTCGAGCCGGCCATGAGCAACGCCGTCCGCCAGAAGCAGGCCGAGATGGAATCGGCGGCGATCATCGGCTTCACCTCGGCGGTGGCGGCCTACGGCGCCTTCTTCATCCCGAAGAGCTACGGCACCTCGATCTCGCTGACCGGCGGACCGGAGATGGCGCTGTGGGGCTTCATGGGCTTCTACGTCACCTGCATCGCCATCACCTGGTGGTTCTACACCCGGCGCGGCGGTCTGCTGCACGACATCGAGCGTGGTGGCTCGCTGCCGCCCTCCGCCATGCAACCCGCCGAATAAGGGACAGGAAACATGAGCCATTTTCTCGATCGTTTGACGTTTTTCCGCCGCGCCAGCGAGCCGTTCTCCGACGGTCACGGCATCACCACCAGCGAAGACCGGCGCTGGGAAGATGGCTACCGCAAGCGCTGGCAGCACGACAAGATCGTGCGCTCGACGCACGGCGTGAACTGCACCGGGTCGTGCTCTTGGAAAATCTACGTAAAGGGCGGCATCGTCACCTGGGAAACCCGATCTGCCGAACCACGAGCCGCGCGGCTGCGCGCGCGGCGCCAGTTACAGCTGGTATCTCTATTCCGGCAACCGCGTGAAATATCCGCTGGTGCGCTCGCGCCTGCTCAAGCTGTGGCGCGAGGCGCGCGTGCTGATGACGCCGGTCGCGGCCTGGAAGTCGATCGTCGAGAATCCGGAAAAGCGCGCGGCTTACGTCGAAAAGCGTGGCCTCGGCGGCTTCGTCCGCTCGACCTGGGACGAGGTCAACGAGCTTATCGCGGCGGCGAATGCCTATACCGCCAAGACCTATGGCCCCGATCGCGTGTTCGGCTTTTCGCCGATCCCCGCGATGTCGATGGTGAGCTACGCCGCGGGCTCGCGCTATCTGTCTCTGCTCGGCGGCGTCTGCATGTCGTTCTACGACTGGTATTGCGATTTGCCGCCGGCGTCGCCGCAGACTTGGGGCGAACAGACCGACGTGCCGGAATCGGCCGACTGGTACAATTCCGGATTTCTGATCCTGTGGGGATCGAACGTGCCGCAGACGCGGACGCCCGATGCGCACTTCTATACCGAGGTTCGCTACAAGGGCGCCAAGAGCGTCGTGATCTGCCCGGATTATTCCGAGGCCTCGAAATTCGCCGATCTGTGGATTTCACCGAAGCAGGGCACCGACGCAGCGCTCGGCATGGCCATGGGCCATGTCATCCTGCGCGAATTCCATGTCGACCGGCAGGCCAAGTACTTCCAGGACTACGCGCGGCAATATACCGACATGCCGATGCTGGCGCGGCTGGTGAAACAGGGCGATCACTTTGTGCCCGAGCGCTTCCTGCGCGCCTCCGACTTCATCAAGGGCTGCGGCGAAGACAACAATCCGGAATGGAAGACGGTTGCCTACGACGAAACGACCGGCGCGGTGGTTGTGCCGAAGGGTTCGGTCGGCTTCCGCTGGGGCGAAAAGGGCAAGTGGAATCTCCAGGAGCAGGCGTCCGACGGCAAGGAGACGAAGCTTCGCCTGTCGCTGAAGGACGTGAAGGACGGCGTCGCCGCCGTCGGCTTCCCGTACTTCGGCAACCGCGAACACGACCACTTCCAGGGCACCGATCATCCGAGCGTGCTGGTGCGCAATGTGCCGATGAAGAAGCTGCAACTGGTCGAAGGCGAGGCGGTGGTGGCCTCGGTCTATGACCTGTTTGTCGCCAACTACGGCGTCGATTGCGGTCTCGGCGGCGAACATCTCGCCAAGAACTATGATGACATACAGCCTTATACGCCGGCCTGGGCAGAGAAGATCAGCGGCGTGCCGCGCGACCAGATCATCATGACCGCGCGCGAATTCGCACTCAACGCCGAGAAGACCAAGGGCCGCTCGATGGTGATCGTGGGTGCCGGCCTGAACCACTGGTACCACATGGACATGAACTATCGCGGCATCATCAACATGCTGGTGATGTGCGGTTGTGTTGGTCAATCCGGTGGTGGCTGGTCACATTATGTCGGCCAGGAAAAATTGCGCCCGCAGTCGGGCTGGCTGCCGCTCGCTTTCGGCCTCGATTGGGGCCGTCCGCCGCGCCAGATGAATTCGACCTCGGCGTTCTACGCGCACACCGATCAGTGGCGCTACGAGACGCTCGACGTGTCGGAAGTTCTCTCGCCGACCGCGCCGGCCGGTCCGTGGGATGGCGCGTTGATCGATTACAACGTGCGCGCCGAGCGCATGGGCTGGCTGCCGTCAGCGCCGCAGTTACAGACCAATCCGTTGCAGGTGTCGAAAGACGCCGCCGCCGCGGGCTTGGAAGCCAAGGATTACGTCGCCGCGAACCTGAAGTCCGGCAAGCTCAAGCTCTCCTGCGACGACCCGGACAATCCGTCCAACTGGCCGCGCAACATGTTCATCTGGCGCTCGAATTTGCTCGGCGCGTCGGGCAAGGGCCACGAGTATTTCCTCAAGCATCTGCTCGGCACCAAGCACGGCGTCATGGGCAAGGACCTCGGCGAGGACGGCAAGAAGAAGCCATCCGATGTGGTCTGGCACGACAAGGCGCCGGAAGGAAAACTCGACCTGCTGGTGACGCTCGACTTCCGCATGTCGACCACCTGCATGTATTCGGACGTCGTTCTGCCGACCGCGAGCTGGTACGAGAAGAACGACCTCAACACCTCCGATATGCACCCGTTCATTCATCCGCTCACGGCGGCGATCGATCCGGTGTGGGAATCACGCAGCGACTGGGACATCTACAAGGGTATCGCCAAGGCGTTTTCTGCCGTCGCGCCCGAAGTGCTCGGCGTCGAGAAGGACGTGGTGCTGACCCCGATCATGCACGATACGCCGGGCGAGATTGCGCAGCCTTTCGATGTCAAGGACTGGAAGAAAGGCGAGATCGATCCGATCCCCGGCAAGACCATGCCGGCGGTGACGGTGGTCGAGCGCGACTATCCCAACCTCTACAAGCGCTTTACCTCGCTCGGACCGCTGATGGCCAAGCTCGGCAACGGCGGCAAGGGCATGGCATGGAATACCGAGCATGAGGTCGACTTCCTGAAGCAGCTCAACGGTGTCGTGCTGGAGGAGGGGGCGACCAAGGGCTTTGCCCGAATCGACAGCGACATCGACGCCTGCGAGGTCATTCTCAGCCTGGCGCCGGAAACCAACGGCGAAGTCGCGGTCAAGGCCTGGGCTTCGCTCGGCGGCTTCACCGGGCTTGAGCACACCCATCTCGCGGTCCCGAAGGAAGACGAGAAGATCCGTTTCCGTGATGTCGTGGCGCAGCCGCGCAAGATTATCTCGTCGCCGATCTGGTCCGGCCTGGAATCGGAAAAGGTCTGCTACAACGCCGGCTACACCAACGTGCATGAATTGATCCCGTGGCGCACGCTGACCGGCCGTCAGCAGCTCTATCAGGATCATTTGTGGATGCGTGCCTTCGGCGAAGGCTTCTGCGTCTATCGCCCGCCGATCGACACCAAGTCGGTCAACCCGGTGATCGACCGCAAGCCGAACGGCAATGACGCGGTGGTGCTGAATTTTATCACGCCGCACCAGAAGTGGGGCATTCACTCCACGTACACCGACAACCTGCTGATGCTGACCTTGTCGCGCGGCGGCCCTTGCGTGTGGATCAGCGAGATCGACGCGAAGGCGGCCGGCATCGTCGACAATGACTGGATCGAGGCGTTCAACGCCAACGGCGCGCTGGTGGCGCGCGCGGTGGTGTCGCAGCGGGTCAAGCAGGGCATGTGCATGATGTATCACGCACAGGAGAAGATCGTGAACGTGCCCGGCTCCGAGATGACCGGCCTGCGCGGCGGCATCCACAATTCGGTTACCCGCGCCGTGCTCAAGCCGACCCACATGATCGGCGGCTACGCCCAGCAGTCCTGGGGCTTCAACTATTACGGCACCGTCGGATCGAACCGCGACGAATTCGTCATCGTCCGCAAGATGTCGAAAGTCGACTGGCTCGATACGCCGGCTGCCGATCAACCGGAAACCTTGCCCGTCGCGACCAGCACTTCGAACACTTTGGAGGCCGCAGAATGAAGATCCGCGCTCAAATCGCGATGGTGCTCAATCTCGACAAGTGCATCGGTTGTCACACCTGCTCCGTCACCTGCAAGAACGTCTGGACCAGCCGCGAAGGCATGGAATACGCCTGGTTCAACAACGTCGAAACCAAGCCCGGCATCGGCTATCCGAAGGACTGGGAAAACCAGAAGCGCTGGAACGGCGGCTGGAAGCGCAAAAAGAACGGCAAGATCGAGCCGCGCATCGGCTCGAAATGGCGCGTGCTGGCCAACATCTTCGCCAATCCCGATCTGCCGGAAATCGACGACTATTACGAACCCTTCACCTTCGACTACGAGCACCTGCAGAAGTCGCCGGAAATGACGGCGATGCCGACCGCCCGCCCGCGCTCCTTAGTTTCCGGCGAACGCATGGAAAAGATCGAGTGGGGCCCGAACTGGGAGGAAATTCTCGGCGGCGAATTCGCCAAGCGCTCGCAGGACTACAATTTCGAAGGCGTGCAGAAGGAAATGTACGGCGAGTTCGAAAACACCTTCATGATGTATCTGCCGCGGCTGTGCGAACACTGCCTCAACCCAACCTGCGTCGCCGCCTGTCCGTCAGGCGCCATCTACAAGCGCGAGGAGGACGGCATCGTCCTGATCGATCAGGACAAGTGCCGCGGCTGGCGCATGTGCGTGTCCGGCTGTCCCTACAAGAAGATTTATTACAACTGGTCGAGCGGAAAATCCGAGAAGTGCATCTTCTGCTATCCGCGCATCGAAGCGGGTCAGCCGACCGTGTGCTCGGAAACCTGCGTCGGCCGCATCCGCTATCTCGGCGTCGTGCTCTATGACGCCGATCGCATCGAGGAAGCCGCGAGCACGCCGGACGAGCAGGACCTGTACGAGGCCCAGCTCGGCATCTTCCTCAATCCGCACGATCCGGCCATCATCGAGCAGGCGCGCCGCGACGGCATCGCCGACAACTGGCTGGAAGGCGCGCGCCGTTCGCCGGTCTACAAGATGGCGATGGAATGGAAGGTGGCGTTCCCGCTGCACCCGGAATACCGCACGCTGCCGATGGTCTGGTACGTGCCGCCGCTGTCGCCGATTCAATCGGCTGCCGCCGCCGGCAAGATCGGCCATGACGGCGAAATGCCGGACGTGCGCTCTTTGCGCATCCCGCTCAAGTATCTCGCCAACCTGCTGACCGCCGGCAAGGAAGAGCCGGTCGCGCTCGGCCTGGAGCGCATGCTCGCCATGCGCGCCTATATGCGGGCGAAAACGGTCGACGGTTTGATTGACGAGAAGATCGCGCAGCGTGTCGGCCTCACCGGCGCGGAAATCGAAGACATGTACAAGTACATGGCGATCGCCAACTACGAAGATCGCTTCGTCATCCCGACCGCGCACCGTGAAACCAGCGAAGACGCGCTCGAGCTGCGCGGCTCGTGCGGGTTCTCGTTCGGCAACGGCTGCGCGACCGGCAACACCGAGACCAATCTGTTCGGCTCGAACAAACGCGTCCGGAACCCGATGGAGATCGTATAATGGCCAAGACCTTCAAAGTCCTCTCGGCGCTGTTGAGCTATCCGTCGGTCGAGTTGCAACAGGCGACGGCCGACCTGCGCGCCGTTATCGCAACCGAAGCGCTGGTGCCGGCGGCGATCCGCCGCCAGCTCGACGTGCTGATCGCCGACATCGCCGGCGGCGACATTTACGATCTGCAGGAGCGTTATGTCCTGCTGTTCGACCGCACCCGCCCGTTGTCGCTGCATCTGTTCGAGCATGTGCATGGCGAGAGCCGCGATCGCGGCCAGGCGATGGTCGATCTACTGGCCATGTACGAGGACAAGGGCCTCGCGGCGGTCAAGAACGAACTGCCGGACTATCTGCCGCTGTTTCTTGAGTTTCTCGCGACGCTGCCGCAGGCCGAAGCCTGCGATCTGCTCGGCCAGCCGGCGCACATTCTCGGGGCGCTGGCCGAACGGCTGCGCAAGCGCGGGTCACCCTATGAAGCGGTGCTGCGCGCCCTGGTCGCGCTGTCATCGGTCAAGCCGAAGGGCGAGGAGGTGTCCGCGCTGCTGGCGCTGCCCGATCCCGATCCGCTCGATCTCGCGGCGCTCGATGCCGCCTGGGAAGACGAGCCGGTCCAGTTCGGACCCGGCGCCGCCGACAACTGCAAGGATGGGCTGATGGCTCATGTCCGTGGGGCGCTGCGTCCCGCGCCCGGCATGCCGTCGTCCACCCGCACGCCGCCACGCCAATAAGGAGACGGTCATGCGCGAAGTCGTCAACTACCTGCTTTTCGGCTGGTACCCTTACGTTTGTATCACCGTGCTGATCCTCGGCAGCATCATTCGATTCGACCGCGAGCAATACTCCTGGCGGGCCAAATCGAGCCAGTTTCTTCGCCGGCGGCAGATGATGTGGGGCTCGAACCTGTTCCATGTCGGCATTCTGGTCTTGCTGGTCGGGCATTTCATCGGCCTGCTCACGCCGATCGGGGTCTTTGACGGGCTCGGCGTCACTCATGATTTCAAGCAGATCATGGCCCTGGTTGTCGGCGGCATAGCGGGCGTGATTGCGTTCATCGGCTGCACCTTGCTGTTGCATCGCCGGCTGATCGACCCGCGCATCCGAAAAACGTCCTCATGGGCCGATCTTGCGGTCCTGGCGCTGCTGTGGGTGCAAATCGGCCTGGGGCTGATGACGACGATCTGGACGATCGACCACCTCGACGGCAAGGAAATGCTGAAATTCATGGGCTGGGCGCAGGGCCTCTACAGCCTCAACCCGCGGGCGGCGGATCTGATCCTCGACGCGTATTTCATCTACAAGCTGCACATTGTGCTGGGGCTCACGCTGTTCCTCATCACGCCGTTCACCAGGCTCGTGCACATCTGGAGTGCGCCGATCTGGTATCTCGGGCGCAGTGGCTACCAGATCGTGCGCAGCACCGGCCGTACCGACCCCTGCCACCCCGGCGGAGTATCCGCGATGAGCTGTTCGGTTCACGCACAACTGCCCACCGGGCGGCCCGTCAATGTCACGGTCAACGGTATCGCCATCGCGCGCGACGAGATCGTGCGCGAAATGCAGCACCATCCGGCCGGCAAGCCGATCGCGGCATGGCAACAGGCCGCGCGGGCGCTCGTCATTCGGGAGCTTCTCATGCAGGAGGCCCGCCGCCTCAATATCGCGCCGCAGCCGCTTACCGAGGACGGCCGCCGCGAGACCGACGAGGAAGCGATCATGCGCGGGCTGATCGATCGCGAGGTCACTGTGCCGCAGGCGGACGATGCGACCTGCCGGCGCTATTATGAGCGCCACCAGGCACAATTCCGCTCGCCCGACATTTACGAAGCCGCGCATATCCTGTTTGCGGCTTTGCCCGCCGACAAGGAGGCTTATGCGCGGGCGCTTGCCGACGCGGAAGGTGTGCTGGCCGCCTTGGTCGAACGGCCGGAATCGTTTGCGACCTTGGCGGGCGCGTATTCGGGCTGTTCATCCGCCGCCCAGGGCGGCAATCTCGGACAGATCACCACAGGCCAGACCACACCGGAATTCGAGAAGGCGCTGGTCGCGCTGTCGCCGGGTGACATGTGCGCGGAGCCGGTGGCGACGCGCTACGGCTTTCACATCATCCGGCTCGACCACAAGCACGACGGCAAGTTGCTGCCGTTCGAACTCGTCGCCGGCCGCATCGCCGACTATCTGAACGAGAGCGTACGCCGGCGGGCCGACGCCCAATACATCGCGCGGCTGATATCGGCGGCGACGATCGAAGGCATCGACCTTGCCGGTGCCGATGCGCATCGGGTTCATTAAGGGATTAACACCATGATGCTCGGTGACCTCTTGGCTTCACTCGGCGACGAAACCGCCGCCACCGAAGCCATTCTCAGCGTTAACGATCTGCCGATGCTGGCGGCCATGCGCGAGCAGGCCAAGGCCGACGGCCTCGATCTGCCGGCCTATGTCGCGGGCGCGGTGCGGCGCTACGCCTCTGAAGCGACCGACGAAGAGTGGATCACCTTGATGGGCCTGCTCAACCGCTCGCCCGACCCCGGCGCGGTGTGTCTCAAGCGCGCCTTCGAACACGCGCTGCGCCCTTAAGCCGGCAGCCTGGAAATGACATGAACGCCGTTCCCCGCTTGAAGACCTACGCCGGCCCGGTCTTGCTGTCCTACGGCTTCCGGCCGTTTTTCCTGCTCGGTGCGATCTACGCCGGGCTTGCGGTGCTGGCCTGGCTGCCGGTCTTCCACGGCGAACTGCAACTGCGCACGGCCTTCGGCGCCATCGACTGGCATGTGCATGAAATGCTGTACGGCTATCTGCCGGCGGTGGTGACCGGTTTTCTGTTGACGGCCATTCCCAATTGGACGGGACGGCTGCCCATTCAAGGTATGCCGCTCCTGACGCTCGTTCTGGTGTGGCTGGCGGGCCGCATTGCCGTGACGCTGTCCGCCGAGATCGGCTGGCTTGCCGCCGCTCTCTTAGATGCCGCGTTTATGGCATTGCTGATCGCGGCGATCACGCGCGAGATTCTCGCGGGCAAGAATTGGGGAAATCTGAAGGTCGTCGGCCTGGTAAGCCTGCTGCTTGTCGGCAACATCGCCTTCCACCTCGAATCGCATTTCAATGGCAGTGCCGAGTACGGCGTCCGCATCGGTATCGCCGCCATGGTGCTGCTGATCTCGGTGATCGGCGGCCGCATCGTGCCGAGCTTCACGCGCAACTGGCTGGCACGCGAAAATCCCGGCCGGCTGCCGGTGCCGATGGGAAGTATCGACCTGAGCATCATCGCGTTTAGCGGCGCCGCCTTGGCGCTGTGGCTGATCCAGCCCGTGGGGCCCGAAACCGCCGCCGCGCTCTGCGTCGCCGGTCTGGCGCAATTGCTGCGATTGGCGCGCTGGGCCGGTGATCGCACGGTGCGCGATCGGCTGGTTCTCATTTTGCATGTGGGCTACGCCTTCGTGCCGCTGGGTTTTCTGCTGTCGAGCGCGGCCGCGCTCGATCTTGTCGCGGCGGGTGCCGGTATTCACGCCTGGACCGTCGGCGCCGCCGGCACGATGACGCATACCGGCAATGCGCTGGTCGCTTCCGTGATGACGCAAATCATCTATGCGGCTGTCGTCGCCGCCGCGCTGGCGCGCATCGGCGCTTCGCTATCCCCGGCCTGGAGCGAGCCGCTTCTGCAACTCACTGTGCTGGGGTGGTGCATCGCGTTTTTCGGCTTCGCCGCGTCATTCGGGCCGCTGCTGGTGGGCCATAAACGCGCGACGGCGAGCCACTAGTTCTCTAAAACCGGGGTTTGAAATGCAGACTCAATCGTCGAACATCCTGGCCGTCGTCTATACCGACGGGCTTGCGGCTGACAAGTTTATCGCCGCCTGGGGATACGCGCTCCGCGACGCCGGATTGAGCGTCGCCGGCCTTGTCCAGCTCAACACGTTCGAGCGTAATCCGGTCAAATGCGACATGGCGGTCGAGGAGCTGTTTTCCGGAACGGTTCTGCAATTGTCGGAAGACCGCGGCAAGGAAGCGCGCGGCTGCCGGCTGGATCGCGGCATTCTCACGCAAGCAGCCGGTCTGCTGCTCGCGGCGCTAAAGCAACGGCCGGACATTCTGATCCTCAACAAGTTCGGCAAGATCGAGGCGGAAGGTGAGGGCTTGCGCAGTACGCTCGCCGAGGCCGTCGAGTTGGACGTGCCGATCGTCGTCGGTGTCCCGTTTCGCAACCTCGATCAGTGGCGCATTTTCGCGGGCGATATGGCCGAGGAATGCCCGGTCGGGTCGCTGCGCATCCGCGACTGGCTGACCGCGCGCAATCTTCTGCGCGATGGCGAGCGGGGTTCCGGCGAAACGGCGCGCGTTCCGATCACCCACTAGGCAGCGCTGGATGGACCGGCCATGAGCCTCGGTCGCTTCGGCCGCCGAGCGCGACGCTTTGGTCAGCATTGACGACCGCGTGCGGCAGCCGGCTGAGCCGATCAGCGGTGTGCACCGACATGCCATAGAAGCCTTCGGCGCCCAGATTGCCGAGCCATCGCGCTATATTCACGGCGATTACGCCGCAGATTATATTAGTTGCCGAGAATATGGCTTATCAGAACTTAATTCAGCGCGCCATATACCGACTAGGAGAGGGGTCCAACTCGCACAGACGGCGCATACCCGCCTGGCCGTATTGCATGTGTTGGGCGACGATTAGCCCAAAGCCCGCATTGTACGAGGCATGCGGAGTGTCCAAGCATTCCTTGACGCGCATGTCTGTTCGCTCGGTAAGCCGAAGCGCGCGCCTGCGGCCTGCTTGCGCGCCGGGCGTCCGCTCAGCATACCAGAGCTCGGACACGGAGCTAGGCAAGGCCTTCATCTCTCCCGAAATACGGGCTGCGCCAGTACTTCCTATTAGGCACCGATCTTAGCTTGCACAGCGCCGAGCAGATTGCCGCAGTGGCCGCTACCCTCACTCCCAACCGCGCAAGATGCCTGAATGGAAAACTCCCGCGGAGGCGTTTGACCACCTACTTCTATCGGCTGACAAGCCTCGCGTTGCAACGAAGGTTTGATTCTGCCCAATACACCAGCGAGCAGTTCCAGCGGCTGATGACAGATCACGGCGTCGTCTGCTCGATGAGCCGCTCAGGCAACGGGTGACAATGCGGCGATGGAGAACTTCTTCTCCTCGCTCAAGACCGAACGCACCGCGCGCAAAACCTACCGGTTGCGGGATGAGGCGAAGGCCGACGTGTTCGATTTACATCGAACGCATATACAATCCGAAACGTCGGCACTCGACGACCGGCTATATATGAGGCCTACGGAGTTCGAGCGGCAGGCGGGATTGGCTTAGGCGGGTGTCAACGAAACCGGGTGCAGGCCGCTTTGAAGAGAATTTGGTCGGAATTATTTCCGGCCGAATAGGCAAGGATCATCCAGCTACTCGAACGCGTCGATGTCTCGGACACGGGCGCGATATCACTCTTCGGGTCGAGAGCCGAAACAGCCTCCTGCAGGATCTACGCGCGTCAGAGGTAAAGAGGACGGCAGCGTGACAGCCCCGGCTCAAAAGCGCTCCACGATTTGTCGTGCACGTCCTCGTAAACTTCGCGATTCGTGGCGGACGAAAATGATCATCTCTGAGGTCACCGCCGTCGCGCGCCAGCCTTGGATCGAGAACGCACTCCTTAAAGCTTTAGCTCGGGCCTTTCGCTGGCGGCGCATGATCGAAAGCGGCCCTTCGGGCCTTTTTCTGCTGCGCGGAACGAAGGCACGAACTTGGTTTGGTTGGCCGTCCTCGCCCCGAAGGTTAGTAGGACAGGCGCACTATTGACGCGCCGCAGTCAACGCGCAGAAATAGTGCACTCGCAATTGGAAGAACGGCTCCAGCCGTGACGTAACTGGAAGAACATCCAGTTTGGAATGTCCCGTTGACAGGCCTATTGGCCTCAGGATTATTTTTGGATGTGCGAGCGACCGCCGATGCAACTAACGATGCCGGAACAGGGACGAAAAACATGATGCGCATCGGAAAAGGACTCGTGATTGCAGCTTCAATTTTTGCTGGAACGTCCTCGGACGTTTCCGCCTATTCTGGGGAGTTGTACGTAGTCTGCGATCTCGACCACAAGGAGCAAGGAAATCGGCCGCTTGGCCTGCGATCTTGCGGCGCGCTGTCTTGCCCGGAACTACGACAGCTAGATGCTGGAACGTTTCTCCAAACGCTCGAGCCGCAGCCCACCGGCGGCTGGCGTGAAGTATTTGTGCTCAAGAGCATTACGGATCGCAACATGTCCATCAGTGGGTGGCTTCCAATGCAGTATATGTGTGAAATCCGCTTTCCAGGCCGGCGATAGCGTCATCGTCCGGTCCCGGACGCAAAGGAGCTCGCCATACGCCGAAAGACTCAATGCACCGTTCGTGATCCCCTCGAACGGACGGAGCATTGTTTTGCAATTTCGAGCGCGCAGGCCGGCGAGACGCATCAGAGAAAAGCCAGCCCTAATGTATCGCTGCTGGGCGTACCCAGGCGGTTGATACCGCCGAACGGCGATACTCAACCTGACGCTCGAGTCCGCAATCTTCATATCGACGATCGCCGGCATGCCTCTTTTGCGGATTGCCCGATAGAACGCCTGCCCTACTATCCCCAAAGCGACGGATCCGGTGCAATATACTGTGAGGTGCCGGCCCGGCATAAGGCGATGGCGAACCTAGAGGCGCGAACTCATGCGATTGGCAACGACAGCTCTTGCTGCGGTTCTTTGTCTTGGTCTCGGCTCAAACGCCAATGCCCAGGACGAAGCGGCAGACCGGCTGGTCCGCACGTTTGAGAACGTCTGTATCCAGACCCTGCCGTACTTCCTCGGCGCTGCCGAGCGCCTGAAGAGGCTTGGGTTCACGCTGACGCCGGCAGGCGACGACGAGATGTTCGAACTCTGGAGCGAGAAGTTGGGCCTGGGCGGGCATCTTCATCTGGCCAAAGGCGATCGGCAGCCCACCTGCGGTTTTCTGACCGAGCAGGCCAAGCGCGAGGCGGTCGTGCCATTAGTCGAAGCGACTCTGGTGAACTGGCTGGGAGCACCACCCGCACGATGGGGCATGCGCGATCAATATGCCGCCGGCTGGCAGGTGCCGGCGGGCGGAGCCGTGCTTTACATCTCGGTGGGCACCTCCCTCAGCGACGATCCGGCACAAGGCGCCAGCGTGACCGTCGAGGTCAGGGACCGATAAAATCGCACTCAAAGCCTGCCTGCCGCGCCTCGCAGGACATCGTATGCGCCCTCGCACCGAGCGATCCGTCAATATTTAGAGATAGATGTGCGCTTATTGGCGCGCGTGGTACGGCATAGGCAGCGCTGCGACATTCCGACGCAATAGGTATCCTATTCTATTCGCCGTCCGACGGGGCTGCGGCATAGTTCCATCCTGAACGACAGGGGGATGGCCGATGAGCTTGCATGCGACTGGATTCTCAAGGCGGGGCACTTCCACGCGCGTGTCGGGAAGAAGCACTGCCATAGGGGCGGTCCTGGCCATGCTGACGGTTGTCACGAACGTCACGCCGTCCGCGGCCCAGCAGTCCGATCCGGCGGCGGCAGCCCGCGCAAGAGCGGCGGCCGAACATAAGGCGAAGTGCGATCCGCAGGTCGCGGCAGCACAGGCTCTCGGATCTCAGGTTAAGGAGGCATTAGGTCGGGTAGAGGCCGCGCGCAAACGCTTCAACGATGTGGCCGGGCGATACGATCAGACCCGTGCTACCTATGTGAAGTTCCGTGATTCCGGCGACCATCTGCGTGCCTGGCAGATGGTTCCCACGTTGGATGGACTCTGGGCGAGGATGAGGCCCCTCAACGAAGAGGTCATCGCGGCCCGCAGCGCCAGAGCAAGCATAACGCGGCAACAGTGCGCTGCCATATCCCGCGGGACCGCGGACGGCTGTTTTACAGTTAGTGGAAATTGTTCCCAGAATCTCCAGGAGCAAATGACCGCAATCGGCAATGCCAGCAGTCGTCGTGCGCGCCTAGCCGGCACCTGGAAGACCGCGGCCGACGAGAAGCTCAATCCGGCCAATGCCGCGAAGGGCTGCCCGGTCGCCAAGAAGATCGCGCCCGTCGCGTCGGTGACCTTTGTGTCCGGCCGCGTGTGGATTACGCGCGGTGTGCGGACGCTGGCGGCCAAGGTCGGCACAACGGTCCATCCCGGCGATCTGGTGGTCGTCGAGGGAGGCAGCAGCGCTTCGCTCGATCTCTTCAACTCAGGGCTCCTTAAGATTTCGGAGAAGACGAAGTTCGAAATTCCGAATCCAGTTACGGCGCCGCCGCCGCCGGGAATATCGGCGAACTTGTGGGCCAAGGCCAAGCAGCTCATCCAAGGCGAAAGCTTTGAAATCAAAACACCAACCGCATGCACTGGATCTCGCGGCTAAGGAATCTCCACATGAACATTGCAATGACGGCGATGCGCCGCGCCCTTGTGGCGTCAGCCATGCTCACTGCGGCGTTCGTCTCGCTCCCGGGCGAGGCGAGAGAACCCGAAACCACGCCTGTCACCGTGCCCGAGGCGCGCGCGCTGATGGGCTATCCGCCCTCCGCGGTGAACAAAGTTCTCGGCGGACTCGAAGGGAGCAAGGTGGCGATTCTCGACTTGGGCTTCGACGGCCTGGAGGCGTGGCTCAAGGCCAATCCGAAAGAAGCCAAGCTCACGAAGGTCATCAAGACGCTGCCGGGAAACACTGGAACGCACGGATACGACGTGTATCGCATTAGCCGCCAAGTGCTGGGAGACGCAGAAATCTACATTTATGACGTTAGGGCGTTTTTGAATAAAGAGTCGGAACTATTCGCCGATATGAAGGCGCGCGGCATTCAGTTCATCAACGCAAGCTTTGGCGAGGAAATATATCCCGTTAATCGCGGCATATCGGCGGTGAAGCGGCGAATCGCCCATTTTCATAGGGCAGTGCTCAAAGAGGAGCTGTTCACTTTCTTCTCCGCCGGCAACACCGGCGCGAAGGTCCATGACTTCGAAGCCAAAGCCCAAGGCTTCATCTTCACCATCCCGGACCTGATGGTTCCGCGCCCAGACGGGAAAAGCAAAGTTGCCGACACTCTCCGGCTCGTGCCGAGCCGCGGCCGCATTAAACTAGCAATCTATTGGGACCTGGATGCCTATCCGGCCCCGCCCTTCGCAATCCAGGTGAGCCCGAAGGACGGCGGATCGCTGGCGTACGTGGAAGGTGATGACAAGACTCAGCGGCTCTGGGTTTTCGACAAGAGCGGCAACAAGACGGAAAAAGTGACGCCGTTGAGCAACTTCGGCCGGCTTGACCTCGATCTGTCCAACCTGCCAAATGAGGAGGTTCATCTTTATTTGCGCCGACTCGTCAGGGACAAACCACAGATTCCGATGCGGCTCTACGTCGGCCTGGGTCGCGTCGTCGGCAATCTGAACGGTCGTGAAAGCGCCCTTATCGATACGGTCGCGGATAACCCGTTTATCGTCACGGTCGGGGCAATCTCTCGCGCATCGGATGGCAAGGCTGCGCCGAGCCCGTTCTCGGGGTGGGGCACGACCATAGATGGCGGCGTCATCCCCCATATTCACGGCCCCGGCCAGATCAACCTCGATGGCAAAGTTTTTCAGGGCACCTCCTACTCCGCTCCTTTCGTGACCGCGATGCTGGTGGCAGCGAACGGCTACAATCCAAAAAACATTCTTGAGCGCGTCTCCGATCACGGCCGGCTCAGCCCTTCGGTGCCGGCCGAAGAGCGTTCGCGCTGGGGCATGCCGGACATGACCAAGCTGTTTCCGGTGAACCTGCGCCCCATTGTCGGAACGACCAAGGTCGAGGATTGGTCGCATCGCCTCGACGACCAAGGTCTGCACGTCGGCAACACCTTCACCCGCTGCTGCATGGAGGGCATGACCTACAATCCGGTGATCGAGCTCTACCGTTTGCGCGATGCTGGCGGAGGAAAGACCGTCGCGGAACGCGTCGTCGATCCGGTCACCAAGCGGGGAGTTCATGTCCTGCTGACGAAACAGACCAAGGGGAAGAACATCGAGAAGGAGTCCCTTGCCTTCACCATTCCGAAGGCTGCCCTGCCGGCGGAGCCCGGGCGCTACCAGCTTCGGTTCGGCTTCTTCATGAAGGCGTGGCGCAACACCCTTCCGCACCGGCCGCATGAGGGTGGCATCTACGAGCTTTCGCTGAACTGAAGCGCGCTGACCGGATCGTCGTGATTGCGAGAGCGGCAAGCACTCAAGCCGGGGACTGACTGGGCGCGTTTCTCTAGAGACAGGTCTTCAGTTTGCGCGCTGTGCGATCCGCGTCAGCAGGCGCAGGCCCATTCCATAGAGCACCGTGATCGTCGCAGCGACCGTCCCCGTAGCGAGAACAACAAGCGGCAGTAGCAGTATAGTTAGCCGCAACGTCGTTTCGGCGCTGGCGCCGAAGGCGAAAAGAACCATGAGCGCGGCAGGCGCCACCGTGGCGTAGCCCGTCACCGCGAGCCGCAGAAGCGACGGCTCTCGCCTGCCGATTATCAGCAGCCAGACCAGGAATGCGAAGACCATTGCCGGTGGCCCGATCATGTCGAAGTTGCTGGTGCTTTTCGCGGACTCGATCAGCCAGACCGCGGCCCCATAGCACGCGGCGTGCCCGGCCGCGCGTGCCAGCACGAGAGCGGCATCGCGCGCAGTCCACGTCGATGCGGCGATTTCTCTTCTGGGATCCTCTTCCGCCATGACCGGCAATGCTCCGCGCCCTTCGAATTCAGCCAGGCACCAGCCACTCGACCGTGAGGGTGATCCACTGATTGACCGGATCCAGCGTCAATATGACATAGAGGCCGTAAAGTGCCCAGACCACCGCGCCGAGAAACAGGAAATCAAGCAGCATACCGAACGTGCCGCGTGCGACCAGGAACAGCGCGACGATCATCGCAATCAGGACGTTTTGAGGGATAGCATCGGTAATGCGGAAGCCGATCGCCTCGATGGCGGAAAGACCCAAGAGAAGTACGTACAGGCCAACCAATCCCGTCGCCAGCATGATCGCGACAACCGACCAGCCGTCGGTGTCCAACGTCGAATTCTTATCCGGCGGTTCACCAGCGGCGGAGATCTGCGCTTTGCTAATTCTCGCGACCTGGATCAATAACGGATAGCCCATCGCAATGATGAACGTCAGACACCACAGAAGCGCCAGCGACAGCGGCGCCGTAGCGTAGCGCCCCATCGGATTCAAGTCTGCAAGCGACAGTCCGGACTGCGCGACGGCCAGGGCTGCAATACCTGTGGCGATCAGCGCACTTGCGATGGCCAAGCCGCGCGTCACCAGCGTCTCGCCCATCAGCACGGCACGGACGGGGAAGCGCGATGGGGGGCCGGTACGTCCAGCCTCCAGGAGCGCGAGTGACGGCACGCCGCAGAGGAAGCAGGACAGCATGATCGTCATGTGGTGGCCCGTCGTCTGGTACCAGATGAAACCACAGCCCAGGATCGTGAATCCGGCAGGCAGTCCGATGAGGCTGTACCGGGTGCTGACCTGTACCGATTTGCGGCGCAGGACCTGAAGCTGAACCACGCCGGCGGCGAAGCCCGCGAGCGCGAACAGCCCCAGCATCAGGAAGAACACCGCCCCGCTCCGTGCCATCGCCAGTCTGGTCGATACCCAATCCGCCAGCCCGGCCCGGAATGGCATGGTCGCCAGCATTGTCACCCAGAAAACGGCAAGCCAGATCAGGAACACGACGAGTGCGATCAGCCTGGGATTGAGGTCGGGCTGCCGGGCCAGCGCCGCTGGAATATAGGCGGTCAAAACGACCAGCAAGATCATGGCCAGGCCGGTGCTGACATCCGGACCAAAGAACCAAGTCAGGAGGGAGCCGAGTCCCGGCCAGAGGACAAGCTTTTTCCGATGCGACATGATTGACGCCTACCCGGATCTGTTTGAGCAGGGCAACTAGGTCTGGAGAGCTAGTTGCCGCCGAAGTCCTGAGGCGGCATTCTGTGGGGCTTGGGGCGGGCTGAACAGTCCGAAGTTGAAGGCTGCGCCAAAAAATGCATGCCCGCTGTGGATTGAACAGCGGCGTCGACGACGGTTCGTGCGCCCCCGCCGCCGGCGCCGACCTTCTTGTCGGTTTGCAGCAAATAGAAAGGCCGCAGAATTGTCCGCGGATTTTCCAATCGGCCCAAGCCGCCCGGAGACCGCCGACTGGCGACTGGCGTTTCTGTTCTCTATGGGGTTTTCGAGCTGGCTCATCCACCTCGGCGTGGTGACCCTTGTCTTTGTCGTCCTCCATGAAAGCGCTGCCGCGTGGCGCGAAGGGTGGGCGGCGGCATGGCTCGCCATCATGCTGGTGCTGACCCTTGGTTTGGTAGCACTGAGTATGGCCTTCAGCCGAAACTGGCTGCCGGGTGTGCCGGCCGGATGGTTTGGATTTGGTCACTCACTGGCGACCACCTTGATCGGTTTGACGTGGGGAAGCGGCGCCATTCTTTGTGCAATAGCCGGCAGCTTCCAAACGATGGTGTTCTACACGCTGGTGTTGGGCGGGACCGCGCTTGGTGCCGTCAGTTCTCAGCATCCCTGGCTGCGGAGTTGCTTGCTGTCGCTCTGGACCTCGCTGCCGCTATTGGCCGTCGCCTTCGTGGTCTATGACCGCAATCTCCAATCCTCGGCAATGGCCGTCATGATCCTGCTGTTTGGAGTGATGCTGTCCATCCTGGCGCTTCGGATGCACGGCTTCATGGCAACAAACGTCGCAATGTCCCGCGACCTGGAGCACAAGAACCGTGAGCTTTCGGCTGCCACCAGAAAACTGCAAGAAGCGAACGATGCCAAGCTGCGCTTCCTTGCACAAGCCAGTCACGATCTGCGGCAACCGATCCACGCAATCGGCCTGTTCATCGAGTGCCTAAAGGGATTGCGCATTGGCCGAGAAGGCCGGGATATCCTGCAGAACATCGACCGTTCGGTCGATTCGCTGTCGCGCCTGTGCCGCTCGCTGCTCGATCTGTCCGCCATCGATGTCGGCCAGGTAAAGCCGGTCCCGGTCGATACCCCCCTTGCAGATGTAATTGGTGATGTGATCCGGCAGGCGCAGGAAACTGCCAAGCTGCAATCAGTGCGATTACGCGCAGTGCGGACTCGCCTGTGGGTACGAACTGACCCCGCGCTCCTGCACGTCATTCTCCAGAACCTGGTCTCCAATGCCCTCAAATATGCCCCGGGCGGCAAGATTCTGGTCGGGGTGCGCCGCCGCGGCGAGAGCGTCATTATCGCGGTCATCGATCAGGGGCCGGGAATAATGCAGGATGATCGCGATCGAATTTTCCGCGAGTTCGTGCGCCTCGAGAAGCATCGTGGCGGCAATATCGAAGGCATCGGTCTGGGGCTTTCGATCGTAAAGCGCCTGGGCGATCTGATGGCCGTCCGGATCGCATTGCGGTCGCAGCCCGGCCGCGGCAGCCAGTTTCGCATAGAGAACCTCGTCAGCGTTCCGCCCCGGGCCGATCCCGCCACGATTGTGACGGGCGGCCATCAACGCAAACTGGAAGGGCTTCGCGTGCTGGTCATCGACGACGATGAAAGCGCGCGGGAAAGCACCGTCAAGATTCTGGCGCGCTGGGGCTGCTCGGTTCGCGCCACGGCCAATCCGGCAATCGAGCCGGAAACCGTTCGCGATACCGACTTTATTCTGTGCGACCAGGACCTTGGTCTCGAACGGAACGGACTTGAAATTATCCACGGGCTGAGAGCCCTGGGCCGGCCCGACATGCCTGCTGCCATCACAACGGGGTCTGACACCACCGTTCTGCGGGATCAGACGGTCGCTGAGGGTATAACGGTGCTCTCAAAGCCTGCCAGGCCCGCCCAGCTTCGCTCGCTGCTGCTGGCTGCCGTGGCCAAGCAGTTTCAGAGCAGTCCCAGTTCTGCAGCGATTCCCGCAGCGGCGGCGCGGGTAGGGACCTCCAGCGCACGCAACACCGCAGAGACATGAATCCGAACGGTAAACGGGGAGATGCCAAGCTCTCGGGCAATTTCCTTGTTCGATCGCCCGGCCGCGATTGACCGGAGCACTTCGCGCTGCCGTGTCGAGAGACGGGACAGCCGGTCCGAAGGCATGGGGCTGCCATCGCTGATCGTGCTTTCGGTGCGTACGACGATGTCGCCTGCAAGGGCAGCGGTGATAGCCGACACGATCTCACTGGACGAAACCGCCTTGCTGATGAAGCCGTCGGCCCCCGCATCCATCACGGCGCCGACGGTTTCGGAGTCGTCGGACATTGACACGACAACCAGCGATGTCGCCGGGTAATCGCTTCGTAACTTTCGGATGCTGGCAGGCCCCTCAAAGCCGGGAAACACCAGGTCGAGCAGCAGGAGCAGCGGCCGCGCTCCTTCCGCTGCCGCGCGAGCAAGCTCGGACGCTGTGCCGACCTCGACGATCGCAGCCTTGGGTACGGCGCGCAGCACAATCCGGCGCAGGCCGTCGCGAAAGATCGGGTGATCGTCGGCGATGATTATTCGGTCGCTCATGAAAGATGGCTACCGGCTGGACCGCAAGCTTAAACTTTTCCGCTTGACCGAAACTGGGTCTCGAACGTGTACCATTCTGCCTTGCGCCTAACAATAGTACGCCCGCACTACTCGAGCATGCGAATGAGGCGCGTTATGGTTCGTCTGCTTCCCTGTTCGAGATAGTAGATTCTTCCGTTCGGGATAGCGACCTCAAGTTTGCAAACAAACCAAGGAAGGTAGATCATGAATACATACACACTGGCTCTGGCCTTCTTATGCGGCGGCGCTCTTGTCGCCGGGTCGGCCTCTTCCGCTTCCGCGCAATCCGAACTGTTGGTCAAAAATGCCGCAGGCGGCGACACGGGGGCATATTTCAGTCCGAGCGGTGAGTTCACGAAGCTGATAAGCGTGCGTCCAGGCTGCAGCTTCTACATCAATCGTCGTGAAATGCGGTGGGAAGCGCACTTCTCCAAGAACGCGCGTTTGGAGCGGCGAGACCGCTCGGTGATCTGTCGTTGGTAGCGGACTGCGCAACCTCTTCCGCCAGGAAGGTGCGAATTGGATCAGGCCTGGTGACCCCGTGCCAACACTTACCATAGCAAGCCTGCTCCTGGCGGCCGGTTACGCCGCGCTCCATGGAGCCGTCGCCGTGATCTATGATGTGCTCGACTTCAGGGCAGGCAGCCTGGCAGTGCTGCCTGCCGCGGTACCTGTTGCGCTCTTGGTCTGGCTGTTTCTGGTTGGCGGGCAGCCATGCGTGTCCTACTGGCGGCTTCTGTTGACGGGCTATCTGGTAGCCGCAGCCAATGTTCTTGTCACGATCGGTGCGATCGTGACCGTATCGGTCGGGCACTTTGATCCTTGGGCGATGCTCCAGATGACAACTGGCGTTCTGCCGCGTGCGCTGGCGATCTACGGGACGGAAACGGCCGTCCTGACGCTGCTGTATGGCTTGACCGTGCGCTTCATTTCATCGCGTCTGGACAATTTCAGAAAGGTGCTGGGATGACGAGCTTCGTGGCGTCCGCGATTTCGTTGCCGCGCCTTGCGAGGATGGTGGCGCTTGCTGGATTCTCGCTGACCATGGTTGCGGCGGCGACAGAGAGTGGGCGCGCGCAGTCGGTCGTTGACGCATTCCTGACTTGGCAACGGATGAAATGTGCCGGCAACGTAAGCTGCTATGCGAACGCCTACAAGATCGAGCGGCGCGGCGTGAAGCATGCCGTGTCCGGCGGTGAATTTAGTGCAATCGCGCGCACAGTCATCGACGGTCCAAACGGCTATCTCATGATCGACGACGAAGGGACGGGCGGCGGAAACAGCGTGACCGAATCGGCGATCTTCCGCCCGGCGTTCGGGCCTGCCCTCTTCGTGATCGCGACGCGTACATACGAGACGTACAGCCCTCGGACCGGCGCGCTTGCCGTGTACCGCTGGGGCGGCAGCACCCTGACGCCGGCACCAGAGCTGCTCCCGAAGCCAGAGCCTCGTGATTTCGTGCCGGGACTCGACACGAAGCGTGCAACCGGGTTTGAGCGTAGCGACGACAGCTGGAACGAGACTGTGTTCCATCTGCCGCGTAAAGGCACCACAATCGATGCCTATCTTCTGCGCTTCGATATGGGGCTCTGTATACAAGACGACTGGCTGGGATTACCCGAAGCAATGCGTTCCGCGAGTTGCGGCCTTGCAGCCAAGAGTTACAGCCCTAATATGACGTTGATTTTTGACAAGGCCCAAGGACGATTTCGACGGGGCCCCCTCGGCACCAAAAGAGCGCCAGCACTGAGGTAATCTTCGAGGAGAACGCATGTCTTTCGATCTCCGTGAGCACGCAACCGCAGCCGGGACCGATAGCCGTCACAGGCAAGCGCCGCCTATGACGCTGAAACCTCGACCAACTTCGCCTCTTATTGCAATCGCAGCGATACTTCTTGCGGCGGGCCCGTCGGCTTCGCAACATGCTCTTGATCAGGATGGCGTGCCGGTCGAGATCGCGGAGTCAGTCGGCAATCGGATCGCGTCCTGCAAGGGAGATGTTTCCTCGTTGCCGACATCGCTTTTTTCACTGGATATGAACGGTGATGGACGACTGGACTATGTTGTGAACTTCGAAAACTTCGATTGCGAGACCGTGCCGTCGCCATATTGCGGGACGGGTGGGTGCCTTCATGAAATCTGGCTGTCGGACAGAAATGGCTGGAAGGTCTCTTTGTCACCTTATGCAAACCTGATCGCCGGCATCGACATAATCGATAACCTGCCTGCGCTTCGGCTGCTTGTGCATCACCGATACTGCACGGGGGAGCCCTGTTATCAGAATATTGTGTGGTCGGCAGGGAAGCTAGTCGTCGTCGAAGTTACAAAATGAGCGCCTCAAATTTTCTTTGTCCCAAACCTCTCTGACGATCGCCTGGTCGGCCGGATTTGGGATCCCCAAACAATACGCCGCAACAAGAATATGCGCTCGAAACCTATTTGATGCGGCTGCTATCGGGGTACGCTGCTTCAGTGTCCCTCTCAAAAACCTTTTCGAGATGCATCAGCGCATAGGGGCAGTTGTGTTTCCAGGACCCGCTTTTAGGCATGATCCCGTAGGAATGAGATTGACGGGACAAATGACGGTATCAACCTAAACCTCAAAGAGAAAATGTTATAAAAAACAGTAGTTTATAGCATAAATGTGATGCCGGCCCTGGCACCATTTCCCACCGAGATTTCTCCCCGCGCCGAGACAGAGTCCTGAGGGAGCCCTCCAGGTGCTCCCGGCGGAC
>LNFM01009360.1_pt1 | contig 47638 bp, 37 predicted proteins | sample 596031 | NCBI WGS metagenome assembly LNFM01 (sample SAMN04254537, study PRJNA301005) | activated carbon metagenome | isolation source: dual media filters at the Ann Arbor, Michigan drinking water treatment plant | place: USA: Ann Arbor
CGATCACCGGTTCGAACATCCGCCGGACCGATACGGAGACCGTGGCGCCGGTCGAGATCATCACGCGCGAGGAGATCGAGAAGAGCGGCAAGGCCACCGTTGCCGACGTGCTTCGTTCGATTCCTGCCAACACCGGCAACAGCTACAGCGAGAGCTTCTCTAACAGCTTCGCGCCGGGCGCTGCGGGCATTTCGCTGCGCGGCCTGGGCCAGAAAGCCACGCTGGTGCTGATCAACGGTCGCCGCACCGCGGGCTACGGCTTTGCCCAGAACCTGCAGGACACGTTCGTTGACCTGAACAGCCTGCCGTCGTCCGCCATCGAGCGGATCGAGGTGCTCAAGGACGGCGCCTCCGCGATTTACGGCTCGGACGCGATTGCTGGGGTAGTGAACGTCATCCTGCGCAAGGACTTCAAGGGCGCTGAGGTATCGGCTGGCGCCGGCTTCTTCGAAGGCAAGGACGACTATCGCGCGTCGATCGTCGGTGGCTTCGGCGACCTGGGCTCGAACAAGTTCAACGTGTTCGGCGTGCTCGACTTCTACAAGCGCGACCTCGTCATGCTGGCCGACACCAAGTTCGGCGAGACGCGTGACTTCCGTGACGAGCAGGGCGGGCGCAACTTCCAGTCGCTCACCGGCGCCGGCACCTGGCGCGCGCTGAACGCCACCGGCACGGCCTTTACCAATGACTGGCGCGCCATCACGGGCTGCACCGGCGAGGTAATCACGTCGGCGCAGGCAGTCGAGCGCGGCTTTATCCTGCCGACCAATGCGATGAACCAGCCGGGCAATACGTTCTGCTCGAAGGACTTCAACTACGCCTTCACCGCGGTTCCATCGACTGAGCGGATCGGCGCACTGGTGCGTGGCACGTTCGACTTCACGCCGACGACCCAGGGCTTCTTTGAAGGCGGCTACAGCAATGTCGAATCGTTCCAGCGGTTCCAGGAGCCGTTCTTCGCCGGTACCACGGGTCTCAACCCGACCGCAGCCGGCCTCAGCCCCTTCACCTACAACGTGACGTTCGCGCCTGGGGTCGCCGGCAACCCGTTCGCCACGCCGGCGCGCTACAACGGCGTGCTCAACGATCTCGGCACGCGTGACACCGAAATCGAGTCCGAGACGCTGCGCTTCCTCGGTGGCCTGAAGTACTCGCTGTTGGGCTGGGATGCGGAATCGGCCATTGGTTGGTCGAAGAACGACGTGACCGCCAACAACCTCAACCGCCTGTCGAAGGCGGGTGTCAGCTCGGTGTTTGGCGTGTCGACCGGTCCGTTCCCGCCGACGCCGACGTCCACTGGGTCGACCTACAACCTGGATCAGCCGAACCTGAACAGCGCTGCCGTGCGGTCGCAGATGCTGATCAACGTGCCGCGCAAGGCGTCGTCGGAACTGCAGTTTGTCGACACGCGTGCCTCGACCGAGATCGGCATGCTGCCGGGTGGCGCGATCGGCTTGGCCGTCGGCGCCGAGTACCGCAGCGAGAAGCTCAACGACGAGCCGGACCTGCGTGCCGAGGCGGGCGACATCCTGGGTCAAGGCATCACCGCGACCGATGGCAGCCGCCACAACCTGGCGATCTTCACCGAGCTGGCGCTGCCATTGACCAACACGCTCGAAGCCCAGCTCGCGCTGCGCAACGACAGCTATAGCGACTTCGGCTCCGCGCTCACGCCCAAGGTCGGCATGAAGTGGCGTCCGACCGGCGAGCTGCTGTTCCGCGCCAACTGGGGCCGGGGCTTCCGCGCGCCGACGCTGCCGGAGATCTCGCCGTCGGTGGCGACGTTCTTCGTTCAGGTGATCGACCCGACCCAGCCGCCTGCCACGCAGGTCACGCAGATCTCGGGCGTGTTCGCCGGCAACCCGAACCTGGATGCCGAGAAGTCGCGCAGCACGACGATCGGCTTCGTGTACGAGCCGTCGAACAACCTGAACTTCGCGCTCGACTGGTACGAGCTGAACTGGTCGAACATCGTTGGCGCCGACAGCTTCCAGTCGATCGTCAACAATCCGGGTGATCCGCGCGTCATCCGCGACCCGGCGACCGGCCTGATCGTCACGGTGCTGAACAACTACCGCAACTTCAGCAGCCAGTTGACCAACGGCTTCGACTTCGACCTGCGTCACCGGTTGCCAACGACGTTCGGCCGCTTCACGACGCGGTTGAACACATCGTATGTCCACAAGTACGAAGTCGAGGGCTTCGAGTACGCGGGCGAGAACGGGTTCACCTCGATTCCGCGTCTGCGCGGCTTCCTGAGCTTGGACTGGGAACAGGGGCCGTTCACCGTCACCGGGCGAGTGAACTACATCCATTCGTACGAGCAGCAACTGCTGGCTGGCAGTTTCTTCACGCCGCAGGATCCGCGCTTCCAGAACGGCACGTATCCCACCAGGGTCTCGTCGTACACGACGTTTGATCTGTTTGGTCGGTGGAACGTGACGCCTAAGATCTCGGTCTCGGCGTCGATCAACAACGTCACCGACGAGATGCCGCCGTACGATCCGGGTGCGAGCGCGACCTTCCTGTATGACTTCACCCAGTACTCGCCGTTTGGCCGTACCTACCGGGTGGGCGCCACCTACCGCTTCTAGATTCGCGGTATGCAGTAACGAAAGCGGGCCTTCGGGCCCGCTTTTTTCGCTTCTAACTTTGCAGGCACGACAAAAAGCCCGCACTTGCGGGCTTTTCTGTCGGTGATCCCGAGCGAAGCTGCTGGCTACGGCACCCGCAACCAAAGCCGCGCCAGATCGGCGGTCCCATCGGTTCCGCCCACTGCGCGCAGCACCTGCGCAGCGCGCTGCTTCTGGCCGGCTCGCAACAGGGCGATGCCCAGGTGCAGATTGGCATCGTCCTTGCGCTTGAGTCCGCCTTTGGCGATGCCTTGCTGCATCAGTGCGATCGCCTTGTCGTGCTGGCCCAGACCACTGTAGCCAAAGCCGATGCGCACGAGGTTGTTGCCGTCCTTGTCTGCTGCTGCTTCGGCCTCGGCCGCCTTCAGCGCGGCCGGCGCATCAGCCGCACGCTGATTGGTCAGCGCCAGGAGCCGCTGCTGGCGCTCCGCATCGGCGCCCTTGCCGAGGATGCCGGCGGCGAATCCCTCGTCGATCACGCGCTTGGCCTCGCCCGCCTGCTGGTCCTGCAGCGCCAGTTGCACGTACTCCGAGAAATCGTTCGGCGTGGTCAGCGTCTTGGTGGCGAAGCGCAACCGGTACAGATCAAGTGTCAGGCGGTTCGACCAGCCCGGTTTGCTCTCGATGCGGCGCAGCAGGTCTGCCCAGTACTCGCGCTTCGGGTAGTAGGTGACAAGACGCTCGAGCGAGCTGATGTAGGCACCACGATCAGCGCTGTTGCGCGATGCCAGGTTGGCGAGCAGCTGCAATTGATCCTCGGGTGGCGTGCGCCCGGCCTTTTCCGCTGCCTGCACGTCCGCCAACGCCTCGCGGCTGGCGGCGGCAAAGTCGCCGGCCTGGAAGTACGACTGGATCAGCAGCGAGCGGGTGGCACCGTCGCCCGGGTTGCTCTTGAGCGCGCGCTGGGCCCAGGTCGCGGCGTCGGCGTAGTTGCGCGCGCGGTAGTGCAGCCCCGCCAGCCCGGTGGCGTAGCGCGCTTGGTCAGCCTCGCTCAGCCGGCCGGAATTGATGAGGAACGTGAACGACTTGATCGCTTGCTCGTTATCGCCCGCCTGGCTGGCTGCCGATGCGCGCATCTGCTCCAGCAGGAAATTCTCGTTGGCGCTGCGGTTGGGCACCGCGTCGACCTCACGCAGCTTGGCGAGCGCCTCCTTGTGGCGATTGGCCTTGATGAGGTCGCGCGCCTGCTGCAGGGGCCTGCCGACTTCGGCGCGCACCGTCTCTTGCGCATGCGCGGCGGGCAGCGTGATGCCATGCGGACCTGGCTGCAGGCCGAAAGTGGCGGCCACGGCGGCCACCAGCAGCGCCGAGCGCAGTACGGTTCGAGGGGAAAGCGAGGTCGCCATGACATCCTCCAGGGGCAAACGGCCAGCAGCACGTGGCGGCTGTCGCGGGTAATGAACTGACCGGACTCGGTGCCAGCGGTTCCGACCGTCGGTGCGCACAGACGCATGCGCAGCCGGCAAGAAAACGGCCGGGCGCGGGCCCGGCCGTCAGGGATAACGCGTCAGCGGACGAACTGTTCGTTGCCGACCAGCCCGAGCTTGGGCGCTGTGCGGAGGCCATCACCATGGCGACTTCCTTGTACTCGGCCAGTTTGTTCGGACGCAGGTGCACTTCGGGCTGCACCGGCTGCGCTGCGGCCTCGGCCAACTTGGCCTCGAGCGCGGCGCGATCCTTGATGACTTCGCCGTCCCAGAAAATGGTGCCGTCGAAGTCGACATCGATCGTCACCACCACCGGCTTTTCCAACGGCGGCGGCGGGTTGCCGATGGGCATGTTCAGGTTCACCGAATGCAGCTGGATCGGGATCGTGATGATCAGCAGGATCAGCAGCACCAACATCACGTCGATCAGCGGCGTGGTGTTGATTTCCATCATCACCTCGGGCTCCTTGTCGCTGCCCCCGGTGCCGACACTCATTCCCATTGCGTTCTCCTCGGCCGGCCGGCTCAGCGCCCGCCCGGCGCTGCCGGTTCGGTGATGAAGCCGATCTTCAAGATGCCGGCTCGTTGCGCGGCAAACACCACGCGACCGACGAACTCGTAGCGCCCGCCCTGATCGCCGCGGATATGCACTTCCGGCTGCGGCTGGATCACGGCGATCTTCTTCAGTCGATTCACCAGTTCCTCGTTGTCGCGCACCGGTACCGTGCCCCAATAGACGTCGCCATCCTTGGTGACCGAGATCTCGATGTTCTCGGGCTTGGTCTGGCGGGCGATGTTGTTCTCGGTCGGCAGCGTGACTGCGACGTTCTGCGTGATGACCGGAATGGTGACGAGGAAGATGATCAGCAGCACCAGCATCACGTCCACGAGGGGCGTGGTGTTGATGGCCGAAATCGCCTGATCCTCCTCGTCGTCGGACGAACCGACACTCATGCCCATGCTGAGTCTCCTTAGGTGCTCGGGACCGCGCCTAGCGCGCAGCCTTGGCCGAAGCCTTGCCCATCAGCACGCCGTGCACGTCGGCGCCGAAGGTGCGCACCGAGTCCATCACCACCTTGTTGCGACGGATCAGCCAGTTGTAGCCCATGACCGCCGGCACGGCCACCGCCAGGCCGATGGCGGTCATAATCAGCGCCTCGCCCACCGGGCCGGCCACCTTGTCGATCGACGCCTGGCCGGCGATGCCGATCGCGGTCAGTGCGTGATAAATGCCCCACACCGTGCCGAACAGGCCGACGAACGGCGCGGTTGAACCGACCGTGGCGAGCACCGCCAGACCGCCCTGCATGCGGCTCTGCACCGCATCGACCGCGCGTTGCACCGACATCGTGACCCAGGTATTCAAGTCGACGTTCTCGGTCAGCGTGCCTTCATGGTGTTCGTTGGCATCCAGTCCGGTCTCGGCGATGTAGCGATAGGCGCTGCCCTGCTTGAGCTTGCTGGCCCCTTCGCGCAGCGAGTTCGCCTTCCAGAAGCCATTGCGCACCACCGCGCCTTCCTTCATTAGCTTCTGCTGCTCCCACAGCTTGACGAAGATGACGTACCAGCTGGCCATCGACATGATGATCAGGATGATCAGCGTGCCTTTGGACACGAAGTCACCCTGGCGCCACATGGCGGCCAGGCCATAGGGGTTCTCGACCGTCTCGGTGGTCACCGTGGGGGTCAGCGGGGCCGGTGCAGCGACCGGCGCGGGTGCCGGTGCGGCGGCCACCGGCGCGGGTTGCGCATCCGCGGGCGCGGGCGCGGCGGCGGCGGGCGGCGCCTTGGCGGCGTCCTGCGCCAGGGCCGGCGCGGCCATGGCGGTCAGGCCCGCCGTGGCGATCACAAGGGCCAGGCAGGCCACCCGGTGACGAAGCATCGAAAACATGACTAACTCCTGTTGAGGGTCGGTATGGATGAGGGCGGCCCGTGCTAACGCGTTTTTGATGACGGCCTTGTGAGCTGCCTTGCGCGAAACCTTGAACATCAGCGGATCTTGAAGTCGATCGGTGCCTGTACGCGCACGTCACTGCCCTGACCCGGACAATTGAGGCGGCCGACGGTGCTCAGCGACACGCGGTTGAAAATTCGGTTCGAAGAATTGCGGATCACGGGGTCCTTGATCCGGCCATCGGCGGTAACCGTGAACTCGATCGTGACCTGGCCCTCGATGCCTTCGAGCAGCGCCTCGCGCGGGTAGGCGATTGCGCCCATGACCTCGCGGTAATTGGTGCAAGAGACGGCCGCACTGCGAACAGCCGGTTGCGGCGGCGGCGCCGACTCCACCGGCTTGGCAATCACCGGCGCCTGCGGCGCCGGCGGCGCCTCGGGCGTGACCGCCGTGATCGTCGGCGCCGGCGTGGGCGGCGGCGCGATATTGATCTCGGGTGGCGGGATGAACGGCGGCGGCGGCGCGGCCATCTTCGGCGGCGGGGGCAGCACCTCGGGCGGCGGCGGGGGTTTCTTGACGACTTCCTCGATCACCTTGACCTCGATCGGCCCCTTGACCACCTCGACCACCTTGCGCGCCAACCCGCTGACGAGCGCCCACGCAATCAGGATGTGCAGCACGACGACGAACATGAAGCCCGTCAGCTGCCGTCCTGAACGCTGTGGTTGAGAGAAATCCATGACAAGTCCTTGACTTCGACTTCGCAAAGCGCGCGATTCTAGTGCCTTGAGCCTGTCGGGTGGACCGGTTTCGGCGAGTTAGGCTCGATAGATGCCACACTGACCGCATGCCGCACCGCGGCGAAGCGTCCCCGCTTTGCGTCGGTGCGCACTGCACCACCCACTGTCTCTCAGGCGCCGCGCAACCGGCTGCAAACCCACCGTCCGGCCGCCGAAGTTCGCGTCGTCACCCCTGGAACAGATCGCCGGGGCGGGCGACGGCCGGAGGCGCCGTGATGCCGAAATGCTGATAGGCGGCCAGGGCCGCAATGCGCCCGCGTGGCGTACGTTGCAGGAATCCTTGCTGAATGAGGTAGGGTTCGACCACGTCTTCGAGCGTGTCGCGCTCTTCGCCCACCGCCGCGGCGAGGTTATCAATCCCCACCGGGCCGCCGCCGAACTTTTCCATCACTGCCGACAGCAGCTTGCGGTCCATCACGTCGAGGCCGCGGGCGTCGACATCGAGCATCGACAGCGCGCGATCGGCCACGCCGCGCGTGATCTCGCCGTTCTCCTTCACCTCGGCGAAGTCGCGCACCCGGCGCAGCAGCGTGCCACGCGAGCGCCGCGCGATCTCGTTGCTGCCTTCGGCGTCGATGGTGGCTTTGAGAAGGCCGGCCGAGCGCGCCACGATCGAAGTCAGTTCCGCCTGCGTGTAGAACTCAAGCCGGGCGACGATGCCAAAGCGGTCGCGCAGCGGATTGGTCAGCATGCCGGCGCGCGTAGTCGCACCCACCAGCGTGAACGGCGGCAGATCCAGCTTAATCGACCGTGCCGACGGACCCTCGCCGATCATGATGTCGATCTGGTAGTCCTCCAGCGCCGGGTACAGGATCTCCTCAACCACCGGACTGAGGCGATGGATCTCGTCGATGAACAGCACATCGTTCTTCTCGAGGTTGGTCAGCAGCGCCGCCAGGTCGCCCGGCCGCTCCAGTACCGGGCCGCTGGTCTGGCGCAGGTTCACGCCCATCTCGTGCGCGACGATGTGCGCCAGTGTGGTCTTGCCCAACCCAGGCGGCCCGAACAGCAGCACGTGGTCGAGCGACTCCTTGCGATTGCGCGCGGCGGTGATGAAGATCTCCAGCTGCTCGCGAATCTTGGCCTGCCCGACATAGTCGGCCAGCCGCTGCGGCCGCAGCGCACGCTCGACCGCTTCTTCGTTCGGCGACGCCGGCGTGGCGGTGACGACGCGGTCGACGGCCATCGGCTTACCCCTTCGCCAGCGACTTCAGCGCGACTCGGATGCCATCCGACACGCCCGTGCCCACCGGTACCTGGCGCACGGCCAGTGCGGCTTCGCGCTCGGAATAGCCCAGCGCCAGCAGCGCGCGCAGGATGTCGGTGCCGGCATCGCTCGCTGCCGCGCCGCCGGCGCTGGGTGCGTCCAGTGCTGCGCCGAGCTTGCCCTTCAACTCGAGCAGCAGACGCTCGGCGGTCTTCTTGCCGATGCCCGGGATCTTGGTGAGTCGGCCGCCCTCCTGCAGCGAGATGGCCTGCGCCAGCTCGGTGACCGACAGCCCAGACAGCACGGCCAGTGCGGTGCGTGCGCCGACGCCGGAGATCTTGATCAGTTCGCGGAACGCACCGCGCTCGGCGGCGCTGCCGAAGCCGTAGAGCTGATGCGCGTCCTCGCGCACCGCCAGGTGGGTGAGCAGGGTGACGCGCTCGCCCACCGACGGCAGGTTGTACAGCGTGCTCATCGGCACATCGATCTCGTAGCCGACGCCGTTGGCGTCAACCAGGATCGACGGCGGGTTCTTTTCGAGCAAGGTGCCCGCAATGCGACCGATCATCGTGTCGTGCTCAATCGCTTACTTGCCCAGCGTCGCCGCGCGTGCCGCCCAGGCCGCCCGCGCGCCGCCGCGCGTCGTGCGGGCGCTGCCACGCGCACGCACGCCGGCGGTCAGCGTCGGCGCCAGCGCATGGCGCAGCTTGCTCGCGTGCGCATGGCAGATCGCGCAGGCCAGCGCGTCGGCGGCATCGGTAGCGGGTGCGACGCTCAGCGACAGCAGGCGCGCGATCATCAGCTGCACCTGTTCCTTGGTGGCGCGCCCGGTGCCGACCACCGCCTGCTTGACCGCCAGCGCCGAGTACTCATGCACGGTGAGGCCGCCCGCCACCGCCGCGCACAGCGCGGCGCCGCGCGCCTGGCCCAGCAGCAGCGTGGCTTTCGGATTGACGTTGACGAACACCTGCTCGACCACGGCCAGGCCCGGTTGATGTTCGCGGATCACCCCCGCCAGCTCGCGCAGGATCACGCCCAAGCGCACCGCCAGTTCACCGGTCGGCACGCGGATCACGCCGGCGGCAACGCAGCGCAGCCGGTCGCCTTGTGCATCGATCACGCCGAAACCAGTGCGGTTCAGGCCGGGGTCGATGCCGAGGATGCGAAGGGGCGCGCTCACGCCGGCATTGTGCCAGTCGTTGCGTCGCCGCGACGGCTGGCACGCCGCTGCGCGGTGTGCAGAATTGAAGAACGAGGGGGCTGGGCGGGCGCCTCGTGCGCCCCTGGCCAGTCAACAAGCGATTTGCAGGGTCACTGCCGGACGATCGCGGGCGCACTGCGTGGACACGAGACTGGTCGGTCTCGCACGTGCACGCCATGCGGTGTTCAGAACAGTCGTCGCGGGCGGCGCCGGGCGGCGCCTAAACGGGTGATCGGCTGCGCGTTGCTGCGCCGACCACGGCTCAGTGGCGGAAGTGCCGCACGCCGGTGAACACCATCGTCACGCCGCGCTCGTCGGCGGCGGCGATCACCTCGGCGTCGCGCATGCTGCCGCCCGGCTGGATCACGCAGGTGGCGCCGGCGTCGACCACCACGTCGAGGCCATCGCGGAACGGAAAGAACGCATCGCTGGCTGCGGCCGACCCTTGCAGCGTCAGCTTGGCGTTGTCCGCCTTAATCGAGGCGATGCGCGCGGAGTCGATGCGGCTCATCTGGCCGGCGCCGACGCCGAGCGTCATGCCGTCGCGCGCGAACACGATGGTGTTGCTCTTGACGAACTTGGCCACGCGCCAGGCAAACATCAGGTCATCCATCTGCTGCGCGGTCGGCTGTTTCTTCGTCACGACTTTCAGCTGCGACGGTTCAACGCCGGCGAGGTCGGGGCTTTGCACCAGCAGGCCGCCGCCGACGCGCTTGAAGTCGAAGTCGTTGCTGGCGCTGCCGGTGGGTACGGTGAGCAGTCGCACGTTCTGCTTGGCGGCAAACACCGCAAGCGCGCCGGCGCTGTACGTAGGCGCGATCACCACCTCGACGAACTGCTTGGCGACCGCCTGCGCACAGGCCTCGTCGACATCGCGATTGAAGGCGATGATGCCGCCGAAGGCGGAGGTCGGATCGGTCTGGAACGCCTTGGCGTAGGCGGCTGCCGCCGTGTCGGCGATGGCCACGCCGCAGGGGTTGGCGTGCTTGACGATGACGCAAGCAGGCGCGTCGAACGCGCGCACGCACTCCAGCGCGGCGTCGGCATCGGCGATGTTGTTGAACGACAGTTCCTTGCCCTGCAACTGCGTGTAGCCCGCCAGCAGGCCGTCGCCCACCCGCCGCTCGCGGTAGAACGCCGCCGCCTGGTGCGGGTTCTCGCCGTAGCGCATCTCCTGCACCTTGACCCATTGGCGCGTCAGCGTGGCCGGAAACGGTCCGGGCTTCTGTCGATCATCGAGCGACGACAGGTAGTTGCCGATGGCGCCGTCGTAGTGCGCGGTGTGCGCGAACACTTTCTTCGCCAGCTCGAAGCGCAGCGCCGAGCCGACCCGGCCATGCGTCTTCAGCTCGGTGAGCACCACGGCGTAGTCGGCCGGGTCGACCACCACCGCCACCGAGCCATGGTTCTTCGCGGCCGAGCGCAGCATCGCCGGGCCGCCGATGTCGATGTTCTCGATCGCGTCGTCGAACGCACAGTCGGCGCGCGCCACCGTCTGCTCGAACGGGTAGAGATTCACCACAAGGATGTCGATCGGGTCGATGCCGTGCTGCACGAGCGTGGCCATGTGCGCCGGGTCGTCGCGTCGCGCCAGCAAGCCGGCATGAATGCGCGGGTTGAGCGTCTTGACGCGGCCGTCGAGGATCTCCGGGAAGCCCGTGTACTGCGCCACCTCGACCACGGCCAGACCGGCATCGGCCAGCAGCTTGGCGGTGCCGCCGGTGGACAGCAGGCGATAGCCGAGCATGGCCAGTTCGCGCGCCAGCTCGAGGACGCCGGTCTTGTCGCTGACGGAAAGCAGTGCGGTTTTCATCTTGGTGGTCGTGCTCGTGTTCGTGCCTGCGGTGCAGGCGATGCGCTGCTGCTCAGCGTTTGCGGCGGGCTGCGGCGCTGCGCGCGCGGGTGGCGGCGCGCTTGGCCGGCGCACGTGCTGGCTTGGGCGCCGGGCCTTCAGCCATGCCGTGCTCGATCAACTTCTTGCGCAGCGTATTGCGGTTGATGCCGAGCAGCTCGGCGGCGGCCGACTGGTTGCCGCTGGCCCGATCGAGCGCGAACTTGAGCAGCGGCCGCTCCACCGCCTGCATCACCATGCCGTGCAGTTGGTGCGGGCGCGCGCCGTCGAGATCGCGGAAATACTGTTCGAGCGAACGCAGCAGGCACTGCTCGATGGTCTCGCCGCCGTCGCGTGTGACGCACTGGCCGGTGCCATTGCCAGTCGCATGGGCAGAGCTGTGGGTGGTGCCATGGGTGGCCGTCGCCTCGACGGCACCAGTGCCGTCCGCCGGCACCGGTCGCTGCGGACTGCGCGCGGTTGCGCTCGCTCTCATGGGCTCTCCAAGGTCTGTTGTTCAGTGCAGGCGCGCGGGGGGCGCCAGGTCGGCGGCATAGCTCAACCGCGGATGGCGGGCGCCATGCGCCCGCAGGAACGCGTCGACCGCCTGCGCCTGTGCGCGGCAAGTGTCGATGCGATTCATCGCGTCGCAGAACTCGACCCCGCCGGCCAGCTCACGCGTGTACCAGATGATGTGCTTGCGCGCGCTGCGCAGTCCCAGCACATCGCCGTAGAAACGATAGTGATCTTCGAGGTGACCCAGCAGCAGCACGCGCACTTCCTCGGTGAGCGGGGGCGGCAGCAGCGTGCCGGTACGCAGGAAATGATCGATCTCGCGGAAGATCCACGGGCGGCCCTGCGCGGCGCGGCCGATCATCACCGCATCAGCGCCGGTGGCGGCCAGCACGTCGCGCGCTTTGGCCGGCGAGTCGATGTCGCCGTTGGCCACCACCGGAATCGAGACTGCCTGCTTGACCGCGGCGATCGTGCGGTACTCGGCCTGGCCCGTGTAGCTGCAGGCGCGCGTGCGGCCGTGCAATGTCAGCATCGCCACGCCGGCCTGCTCGGCCAGGGCCGCGATGCGCAACGCGTTGCGGCTGGCCGGATCCCAGCCGGTGCGGTACTTCAGCGTGACCGGCACGTTGTATGGCGCAACTGCCGCCACCACCGCGTCGAGGATGCGCGCAACCAGCGCTTCGTCGCGCAGCAGCGCCGAGCCGCAGGCCACGCTGCACACCTTCTTCGCCGGGCAGCCCATGTTGATGTCGATGATCTGCGCGCCGCGCTCGACGTTGAAGCGCGCGGCCTCGGCCAGCATCGCCGGGTCGGCGCCGGCCAGCTGCACCGCCTTGGGTTCGCGCTCACCGTCGTGATTCAGCCGACGTGCGGTCTTCTCGCTCGCCCACAGGCGCGGATTGGACGCAGCCATTTCGCTCACCGCGTAGCCCGCGCCCAGCTGCTTGCACAGCTGGCGATACGGGCGATCGGTCACGCCCGCCATGGGCGCGGCGAAGACGCGGTTCGGCAGCTCGAACGAGCCGATGCGCATGTGGGGCGGGAGAGGCCCGCGCACGACGGCCAAGAATGCACAGGCATCACGCAGGCGGGAGATGTTGCGGCGTTGCCATGCGACGTATCGGCAACTCCGTGCGGACTCGCTGCATGCGCCGTCTCACGTTGTGCGACGGCGGCGAAGCGCTTCTCAGTCGCGCAGCCCGAACATCAGCAGACGCGCCCATTGACGGCGCAGCGGCGGCAGCAGGTCCATCGCAGTGAGCCCGAGCGAGCGGGCCAGAGCCACCGGCACGGCGCGACTGGCGAACAGCGGGGGCATCATTCGCGTGACGCCGCGCACCAGAGCGCGATCGGCGCTGCGTCGGCGGCGGTACTGCGCCAGCGCGTTGGGGAAGTCGTTGCGGGAAGTGACCAGGCAGTCAACCAGGGTCAACGCATCGCGCAAGCCGAGGTTCAGTCCCTGGCCCGCGACCGGATGCAGCGTCTGGGCAGCGTTGCCGATCCAGACCACGCGATGATCGGCGATGCCGGCACGCGCCTGCTGCGGCAGCGGCACCGCCCGACGCGGTGCGCATGCCTCGATGCGGGCGATGCGTGGCCCGACCGCCTGCTGCAACTCGGCACGGAACGCGGCATCGCCCAGCGCACCGCGGCGTTGCACCGCGGTCTCGTCCATGCACCACACCAGCGACCAGCGTGGCCCCTCGGTCGATGGCGCCGGCAGCAGCGCCAGCGGGCCATCGCGGGTGAATCGTTCGTAGGCGCTGCCGGGCGCCGGGCCGCTCAACTGCACGTCGCCGATCAGCGCCCAGTCGCGTACTGGCGTTGCCGCTGACCCCCCCGGGCCGGGTGGCGAGCCTTCGGCGTGGATCGCCAGCGCTGCGCTGCTGACCGAGCGCACGTTGTCGACGCCCGACAACTCCAGGTCCACGCCATCGATGCGCTGGCTCACGCGCGTCACCTGCACCGGCCGCTGCAGCCGCAGGCCGGGCTCGGCCTTCGCCGCCGCCGCGAGCGCGCTCAAGAGGTCGCCGTAGTAGACGGTGACACCGAGCGGCTCGCTCGCGCCACCGGCGCGCGCATCGATGTCGCGCGCCTGCAGATGAGTGGCTCCGAACTCGCCGGCGGAACTGACGTGCACGTCGAGGATCGGTGCGGTGCGTGGCCGCTGCTCACCCAGCAGCGGCTGTAGTACCTGCCAGCTGCCGCGCGACAGCGCCAGCAGGCGCCGGTCGCCCAGTGCTGCCTGCAGCGGTCGCGCGTCGTACACCACCGGCGCGAAGCCATGGCGAGCCAGCAGGATCGCCGTGGCCAGGCCGATCGGGCCGCCGCCGAGCATGGCGATGTCCGGTGGTGTGTCGAAGATGGCGTCGGTCATGGCGAGCGTCGGGCTCAAACAGCGGTCGATGTCGACTGACCGCGGTTACCAACCGCCTCGCGCATCAGCGCCTCGATGTCGGTGGCAGCGCTGGGCACGTCGGCCGACAGCAGCTCGCACCCCTGCGCAGTCACGAGCGCATCGTCCTCGATCCGCACGCCGATGTGGGCGAACTCGGCAGGCACATTCGGTGCCGGCCGCAGATACAGCCCCGGTTCGACCGTGACCACCATGCCTGGCAGCAGCGCGCGCGGCGGGCGGCCCTGCTCGCCTGGCGGTGCCGCCGGGTCCAGGTAGTCGCCGGCATCGTGCACGTCGAGACCGAGCCAGTGGCCGGTGCGGTGCATGTAGAACTGCTTGTAGGCGCCGCTTTCGACTGCGCCGTCGACGCTGCCGTCGAGCAGCTTCAGGTCGATCAGGCCACGCGTGAGCACCTGCACCGCGGCGTCGTGCGGCACGTTAAACGGCACGCCGGGGCGGGTCGCATCGATCGCCGCCTGCTGTGCCGCCCACACCAGATCGTGGATCGCGCGCTGAGGTCCGCTGAAGCGGCCGTTGACCGGAAAGGTGCGCGTGATGTCGGACGCGTAGCTGTCTAGTTCGCAGCCGGCATCGATCAGGCACAGCTCGCCGTCGCGCAGCTCGGCATCGCCGGCGCGGTAGTGCAGCACGCAGGCGTTGGCGCCGGCAGCGACGATCGCGTTATAGGCGGGCGCCTGCGCGCCGCGCGAACGGAACGCGTGCAGCAGCTCGGCCTCCAGGTGGTACTCGCGCAGGCCGGGACGGCAGGCTTTCATTGCCCGCAGGTGACCAGCGGCCGCAATGCGACCAGCACGCCGCATCGTCTCGATCTCGGTTGCGTCCTTGATGAGGCGCATCTCGTCGAGCAGCGGCAGCAGGTCGTGGCGGGTGCTCGGTGCGCGCACGCCGCTGCGCAGGCGTCGCTTCAGCGCGTCGAGCGCGCGCCGCAGCGGCGCATCGACTTGCGTCTGCGAAGTCAGCGGCAGATAAAGCGCGGGCTGGTCGGCGAGCAGCTCGGGCAACTGCGTATCGAGTTCGTCGATGGCGAAGGCGGCGTCGACACCGAACGCCGCGCAGGCTGCTTCCGGGCCGTGGCGATAGCCGTCCCAGATCTCGCGTGCTTCGTCCTTGCCGCGACAGAAGAGCACGCTGCGGGCCGCGCCGTCCGGCGCGGCGACCAGGGCCAGCAGCGCCTGCGGCTCGGTGAAGCCGGTCAGGTAGTAGAAATAGCTGTCGTGCCGATACGGATGATCGCTGTCGTGATTGCGCATCTGCTCGGCGGCAGTGGCCAGCAGTGCCACGCCGCCGCCCCGCGCATGCATCTGCGCCAGCACGCGGCGGCGGCGATCATGAAAGGCGGTGACATCGATCATCGTGCGGCTCTCAGGTGGGCGACGCCGACGGCGAGCTGACAGCGCCGACGAGCGGCCGCACGGCGAGCTCGGCGTCGAGCGCCTGCAGGTCGGCCGGCGTGCCGACGTTGTACCAGCGTCCGTCGAAGCGTTCGCCACCGACGCGACCGGCCTCGGCGGCGCGATACAGCCACGGAAAGAGCTTGCGCTTGCCGCCGGCCTCGCCGGCGAACAGGCGCGGCGACAACAGCGCGATGTTGGCGTAGGTGAGCCACGGCGGCGCGGTGGTGATGCGCGCGCGGCCCTGTGCGTCGGGCTGCAGGCCCATGTCGCCGCGCGGATGAAACGGCGGGTTGGGCACCAGCACCAGATGGGTGTCGATCTCGTTACGCTCGATCGCCGCACCGACGCTGACCAGCCGCCGGTAGTCGTAGTCGCACACGATGTCCGCGCTGACCGCGATGAAGGGTGCATCACCCAGGAGCGGCAGCGCGTGGACGATGCCGCCGAGTGTTTCGAGCGCATCCGCGGCCAGCGTGCCTTCGCGCGACCAGCGGATGTGCACCCCCAGGTGGTTGCCGTCGCCCAGCGCCGCTTCGAACTGCGCCGCCAGATGTGCGGTGTTGATCACCACCTCCTGCACGCCGGCGCGCGCGAGCGCCGCGATCTGCCACTCGATCAGCCGGCGCCCGCCGGCCATGAGGAGTGGCTTGGGGGTCGCATCGGACAGCGGGCGCATGCGCTCGCCGCGGCCGGCGGCCAGGATCATCGCCTTCATCGCCTTCATCGCAGCGTCAGGCGCGGGCGCGGCCAGGTGGCAGCTTGGGGCGCGGCCATCATCTAGAAGCTGAAGCCGTTGCGCACCGCCACGCCGTCGAGTTGATCGACCAGCAGCGCCAGCGGCTTGAGTTCGCCGTAGCGTTGCGTCACGCTGCGTACGTAGCGGATGAAGCGCGGCGTATCGGCCAGGTACTGCGGCTTGCCGTCGCGGTAGTTGATGCGTGCAAAAATGCCGAGCACCTTCAGGTGCCGCTGCAGGCCCATCCACTCGAAGGCCTTGTAGAACTCGCCAAAGTCGGCGCCGACCGGTAGCGCGGCCTGGCGTGCGCGCTCCCAGTAGCGCACCGCCCAGTCGAGCACGCGCGCTTCCTCCCAGCTGATAAATGCGTCGCGCATCAGCGAAACGACGTCGTAGGTGACCGGTCCGTAGACGGCGTCCTGGAAGTCGAGGATGCCCGGGTTCGGCGACGACACCATCAGGTTGCGCGGCATGTAGTCGCGGTGCACGTAGACCCTCGGCTGCGCCAGCGCGGTTTCGATCAGCAGCGCGTTGCTGCGCTCCAGTGTCTGGCGCTGCGCGGGCGTGAGCGTGTGCTGCAGATGGCGTCCGACATACCAGTCAGGAAAAAGAGCCAGCTCGCGCGTCAGCAGCGCGGTGTCATAGGGTGGCAGCACGTCGGGTCGGCTGGCGCGCTGCCACGTGATCAGCGCGTCGATGGCGGCGCCGTACAGTGCATCGGCATTGTCTTCATCGAGCACGTGCAGGAAGGTCTGCGTGCCCAGATCCGTCAGCAGCAGGAAGCCTTGGGCGAGGTCCTGCGCAAGGATGCGCGGTGCGTTCAGGCCCGCCGCACGCAGCAGCGCGGCCACCTTGACGTACGGACGGCTGTCTTCCTGCGCGGGCGGCGCATCCATCGCGATCAGCGTGCCGGCCGCGGCATCGAGGCGAAAGTAGCGACGAAAGCTGGCGTCGGCGGAAGCGGCGCGCAACGTGCCGATTCGCAACCCTAGCTCGGTGGGCAGCGCGGCGAGCCACGACGCGAGGTCGTCCAGGCGCACATCGGGAGCAGGAGACGAGGAGGCCGTGGACGCTGGCATGGACGGGAAAGGGTCGGGATGGCGGCAGGGATCGGGTGTCGCATCGGCGCGGCGCGCAACTCGATCATCATGATCAGCGGCACCGCATCGGATGCTCACGCAGTGCCGGCCCAGGCCGCGCGCTGCAGGCATCAACGGGCGCGATCGAGTCGCCGCACACGCTACCTATAATGCCACGCGCTTCGGTTGCTCCTCACTGCTCTTCGGGCGATCCCCGACCTCGATGCCTGTGCCGGTCCCTCGCCCCTGTCCCTTGCCCCTTGCCCCGTCGATTCGCCGCGATGTGCGGCGGCCATCGCGCCTGCGGCCATTGACGGCGGCGGTGTGCATGGCGCTGGCGGGCGGCGCCGGCAGCGCGCTCGCTGCCAGCGATCCGGTGCCGCTGCGCCTGGAGCGCGCGCTTGGCGATGGTCGCGCACTCGGCACCGCCGCAGGAGAGGCGCCCAGCTTCGGGCGTGCCGAGAAGATCGAAGGGGTGGTCGACGAACGCACCGTGTTCGAAGGCCGCGCCGAACTGCGCAGCGAGGGCAGCGTGCTGCGTGCCGATCGCATCGTCTACACGCCGCCGACCGACACCCTCGACGCGCGCGGCAGCGTGCGCCTGTTCCGCGACGGCGCGCTGTTCACCGGACCGGAACTGACCTACGAAGTCGATGCGCAGCGCGGCCGCATGCCGGATGCCCAGTTCTCCTACGCGCCGCGTCAGGTGCAGGGCTCGGCCAACCTGATGGAGTTCCTCGAACCGGGGCACGTGCGGTTGAGCAACGCGATCTACTCGAGCTGCACGCGCGAGGACATGTCGTGGTGGGTGCAGGCCGAGAAACTCGACATCGACAATAACGACGAACTGGCGGTGGCGCGCAACGGCCGGCTCTACTTCAAGGACGTGCCGATCTTCGCGTCGCCGTATTTCCAGTTTCCACTTGGCGATCGCCGCCGCAGCGGCGTGCTGACACCGAGCTTCGGCATCAACACCCGGCTCGGCTTCGAAAGCACGGTGCCCATTTACTGGGACATCGCGCCCAACCGCGACGCCACCTTCGCGCCGCGCCTGATGTCGCGCCGGGGCGTGCTGCTGCAGAACGAGTTCCGCTACCTCGAGCCGACCGTGCGCGGGCGCGTCCAGTACGACCTGCTGCCCAACGATCGCGTCACCAGCGGGCAGCGGTCGCTGGTGTCGACCCAGCACGAGTGGGCGGGCCGCAGCGGCCTGGCCGCCGGCGTCAACTTCAACGAGGTCTCAGACGACAAGTACTTCGCGGACTTCGGCAGCAACATCGTGGTGGCGAGCCAGTCGATCCTGCCGCAGGAGGGCTACCTGTCCTTCGCACGCACCTACTACAACACCGCGTTGCGGGTCACCAAGAACCAGACGCTGCAGGATCCGCTGGCGCCGGTGACCAAGCCGTACGAGCGCATCCCGCAGGTCACCTTCAACGCCCTGAATACCAACTGGCGCGGCTTCGACGTCAACCTCGCCACCGAGGCCGTGCGCTTCGAGCATCCGTCGCTGGAAAGCGGCACCCGCTACATCGTCAACCCCAGTGTGTCGTATCCCTGGCTGGCGCCGGGCTGGTTCGTGGTGCCCAAGCTGCAGTGGCACGCCACCCGCTATGAACTGGAGGATCAGTTCCGGCCCGACGCCGCCAATCGCTCGCGCGCGCTGCCGATTGCCTCGCTCGATGCCGGCCTCATCTTCGAGCGCGACGGTCGCTGGCTCGGCCAACCGGTCACGCAGACGCTCGAACCGCGGCTGTACTACAGCTACATCCCATACCGCGAGCAGAACACCCTGCCCAACTTCGACAGCGCGTTGGCGGATTTCAACTTCGCGCAGCTGTTCAGCGAGAACGTGTTCGTCGGCGGCGACCGCATCGCCGAGGCCAACCAGGTCACAGCCGCGCTGGTGAGCCGGCTGCTCGACCCGAATACCGGCGCCGAGCGGCTGCGGGCGGCGATCGGCCAGCGCTACTACAACACGCCGCAGCGGGTGGCCTTGCCGGGCGGACGCGGGCGTACCGATGAATCCTCGGACCTGCTGTTCGCGCTGTCGGGCCGGCTGTCGCGCAGCTGGATCACTGACGTCGCACTGCAGCACTCGACCGAGCTCGAGCAGCTGGTGCGTTCTACCGTCGGCGTGCGCTACCAGCCGCGTGCAGCGTCGGTGCTGAGCCTGGCCTACCGCTACAAACTTGACGAGATCGAACAGTTCGACTTCGCCACCCAGTGGCCGATCAGCAACCGCTGGTATGGCGTGGCGCGCGCCAACTATTCCAAGCGCGACCGCGCGTGGATCGAGGTGCTGGGTGGTCTCGAGTACAAGGCGGACTGCTGGGCCGCCCGCTTCGCGGTGCAGCGCTTCGCCACCACCGCGGGCACCAACACCACGCAGTTCTTCTTCGCGCTGGAACTGAACGGTCTCGGCAGTGTCGGACCGGCGCCCGGCGAACAGCTGCGGCGTAATATTCCCGGCTATCAGGTGATCAACCCGCCGCCGGCCCAGCCCGGTCGGTTCGAGACCTACGAGTAGCTCCCGCCGGGATCGCCCGGCCCGCCACAGACAAGCGAGTGACCATGTTGTCGATCGATGCGCGCCCCCTGGCGCGCGTACTTTTTCTGGCTGCCGCAGTGGGCGCGCTGCCGGCGGCTGCCGTGGCGCAATCGCCGCGCCTGCGGCCGCCGTCAACGTCGGGGCTGGCTGCCCCGGTGCCGGCCGCGCCGACCGCTGCGCAGCCGGATGCCAAGCCGGCAGCCGACGGTCGCGGCACGCGTACGCTCGACCGCATCGTGGCGGTGGTCAACGAGGAGGTGGTCACCGCCAACGAGCTGCAGTTGCGGATGTCGGTGGCTGAGCAGCAGCTCAAGCGGCAGAACATCGCGCTGCCGGCGCGCGAGGTGCTGCAGCGGCAGGTGCTCGAACGGATCATCATCGATCGCGCGCAGGTGCAGCTGGCGCGCGAATCCGGCGTGCGCGTCGATGACGCCACTGTCAACGCCACCGTGGCCCGCATTGCCGAGCAGAACCGGCTCGACCTGCCGCAGTTTCGTGCGCGACTGGAGAGCGAGGGCGTGAGCTTCGCGCGCTTTCGGGAAGACGTGCGCGACGACATCATCATGACCCGCCTGCGCGATCGCGAGGTCGACTCGCGCATCCAGATCACCGAGGCCGAGGTCGAGAACTTCCTCGCCGAGCAGGCCGGCGTGGCGGCCGGCGCGATCGAGTACAACATCGCGCAGATCCTGCTGCGCGTGCCCGATAACGCCGGCACCGACCGCATCGAGGTGATCCGCAAGCAGGCGGAGGATCTGGCGGCACAGGCGCGCACCGGCGCCGACTTCGCGCGCCTGGCGGCCAGTTATTCGGCCGCGCCCGAGGCGCTCAAGGGCGGCGAACTCGGCTGGCGCAGTGCCGACCGGCTGCCCACGCTGTTCGTCGATGCGGTGAAGAACCTCAAGCCGGGGCAGGTCGCCCCGCTCGTGCGCAGCCCGGGCGGCTTCCATATCCTCAAGCTGGCCGGCAGCCGCAATGCGGTCGAAAGTCGCATCGCCACCGGTCCGCTGCAACAGACGCGCGCGCGCCACATCCTGCTGCGTGTGTCCGATCTCACGCCCGAGCCCGAGCTGCGTCGTCGCCTGACCGACCTGCGCGAGCGCGCGACCAAGGGCGGACAGGACTTCGGTTCGCTCGCGCGCCTGCACTCGGTCGACCAGAGCAGCACACGTGGCGGCGAACTGGGCTGGCTGTATCCAGGCGACACGGTGCCGGAGTTCGAGCGCGCGATGGACGCGCTCAAGCCGGGCGAGATCAGCGAGCCGGTGCAGTCGCCGTTCGGCTGGCACCTGATCCAGGTGCTCGAACGCCGCACCGACGAGTCGCCGGCGCCCGCATGGCGCTGCGCGAACGCAAGTCGGACGAGGCGTACCAGGAGTGGCTGCGCCAGCTGCGCGACCGCACCTACGTGGAGTTGCGGCTGGACGAGGCCTGAGCACCATCCGCCTCCGTCGTCTGCGCACCACGCCTGCACCGCATGCGCATTGCCCTGACCACCGGTGAACCGGCCGGCATCGGCCCCGAGATCGCGTTGCGTGCCGCCGCGCTGGCGGATCTCGACGTCACGCTGATCGGCGACGCCGCGCTGCTGGAGACCACCGCGTTCGCCGCCGGCATCGGCTGGCCGCTGCCGCGCGTGGATGTCGAGCACGTGCCGCTGCGCTTTCCCGCGGTGCCGGGCCGGCTCGATGTGCGCAACGCGCCGTATGTGCTCGATCTGCTGGATCGCGGCATCGATGGTTGCGTTGCACGGCGCTTTGCCGCGCTGTGTACGGCGCCGCTGCAGAAGAGCGTGATCAACGATGCCGGCGTGCCGTTTTCCGGCCACACCGAGTATCTGCAGCAGCGCACGCGCGCGCCGCATGTGGTGATGCTGCTGGTGGGCGGTGGCCTGCGGGTGGCGCTGGCGACCACGCACCTGCCGCTGTCGGCCGTGCCGGCGGCGATCACCGCCACATCGCTCGCCGCCACGCTGGACGTGATGCACGCCGACCTGCGCCGCCAGTTCGCACTGCCGGCGCCGCGCATCGGCGTGGCCGGGCTCAATCCGCATGCGGGTGAGGGCGGCCACCTGGGGCGCGAGGAGATCGAGGTGATCGCCCCCGCGCTGGCGGCGGCGCGCGCCCGCGGCATCGACGCCATCGGCCCGCTGCCGGCCGACACGCTCTTCGTGCCGAGCCAGCTCACGCGCTTCGACGCGGTGCTGGCGATGTATCACGACCAGGGCCTGCCGGTGCTCAAGCACGCGAGCTTTGGCCTGGGCGTGAACGTCACGCTCGGGCTGCCGTTCGTGCGCACCTCGGTCGACCACGGCACCGCGCTCGATCTCGCCGCGCAAGGGCCGGGCCGGGCCGATGCCGGCAGCATGGGCGCCGCGCTGCGTCTGGCGGCCGAACTCGCGCTGCGGCCCTGATGGACGCCGATCCGTCGGGCGGACATCGCGCGCGCAAGCGGTTCTCGCAGAACTTCCTGCACGACGCGCACTACATCGGCCGCATCGTCGATGCGATCGCACCGCGACCCGGTGACCGGCTGCTGGAGATCGGTCCGGGGCTGGCCGCCCTGACCGAGCCGCTGCTCGAACGCGCCGGCGAACTGACTTGCGTGGAGATCGACCGTGACCTCGCCGCGCGCCTGCGCACGCGCTTTGCGCAGGCGAAGTTCACCCTGATCGAGGCGGACGCCCTGGCGCTCGACTGGGCAGCACTGGCGCAGGCCGATCCGCGCCCGCTGCGCATCGTCGGCAACCTGCCGTACCACATCTCCACGCCGCTGCTGTTCGCGCTGCTGCCGATCGCTGACCGCGTGCGCGACCAGCACTTCATGCTGCAGAAGGAAGTGGTCGACCGCATGGCGGCTGCACCCGGCAGCGACGACTACGGCCGCCTGTCGGTGATGCTGCAGTGGCGCTACGCGGTGACGCGATTGTTCGTCGTGCCCGCGGGGGCCTTCACGCCCGCACCTCAGGTGCAGTCGGCGATCGTGCGCCTGGTGCCGCGGCCGCTCGCCGACCTGCCGACGATCGATGTCGAGCGTTTTGCCAAGGTGGTCGCGGCCGCCTTCGGCCAGCGGCGCAAGACGCTGCGCAATGCGCTGGCGCCACTGCTGGACGAGGCAGGCATCCGCGCCGCCGGCGTCGACCCGCAGGCGCGCGGCGAGACACTGGGTGTCGATGACTTCGTCCGTCTCGCCCGCCAGGCGGGCGGGCGTTAAGAGCAGCCGGCGACGGTCGGCACGCGACGCCGGCCGCGGCCTGTCGGGTCGCGGCCGGCGACTGCATCAGGGCGACCCCAGTTGCAGGTTGAAGCCGCCGGTCGCGTCATCGAGCCCATCAATCTCCACGATGTACGTGCCGTTGCCGAACGCGCTCGTGGTCGGAATGGTGAACGTCAGCACGAGCTCGGCGTTGGCCGTAAGCGGTGCGGGGGAACCGGGCACATCGATGCTGCCGACGAAGGTGCCGCCGGAGCGCGCGGTCCAGTCGCCCAAGGCCGCCTGCTTGCGCACGTACACGGTGCCGGCAAACGCGGCGGTCGTGCGCAGCGTGTAGGTCTGTCCGCCGGTGCCGGCGAAGCTGAAGTAGCGGCGCGTGCACGGCAGATCGAGCGCGCCGTTTGCGGTTGCGCTCAGCGTCAATGCAGCGGGTGCTGCCAGCGCCACCATCCTGCCCTGGAAGGTATCGCCGATGCGCGAGGTCAGCGTCAGCGTATGGGCACCCGACACCGCGGTGTTGGCGACATACTCGAGGCTGGTGGTGCCGCTGGGGAGACTGAGCCTGGCCTCGCGCGGCAGCGGACCGTTGCCCCAGAGCGTCGCGCTCGACTCGGCAAGCCCCGCCGCCGTTGCCGGATACGACAGACAGATCAGGTGCCGGCCCGCCGCCGGCAGCGTGTAGCCCAGCGCCGCATAGCTGGTCGCCGAGGTGGTGGCCGTGAACGTGGCGCCCAGCGCGGTCGGCACCGGTACGGGAGAGTCGAGGTTGATCGTCACTGGGCCGGCCGATCCGCGGTTCTGCACGAACACGTTGATTGGCCCGGTCAAGGTGGCGTACGACGGGCCGACGCGGCCGCTGCGTGCGCCCGTTCCGAAGTTCAGCTCGAGACCGAGCTGCGTGGCGAGCCGACCGTCCTGCGCCCCGCTGGCGCTGGTGGAGACGATCGTCAGCGGATCCGGGGTGCGTAGCGCAAGCGACAGCAACTGGCCTTGCGTGACGGTCGGCCGCAGATGCAGCACCTGGCCCAGTGCCATCGGAGTGGTGCGCTGGAACGGCGTGGCCAGGTCGATCGGCTCGGGTGTCACCGTATTGAGGCGGCTCGCCACGCTGCCGGCCTGCTGGCCGAAGTTCGTTAGCACCAGCGTGTACAGGCCCGGCTCGGTGAAGGCGAACATGCCGGCGAGTTCGGTTTCGAGCACCCTGGCACCGGACGGGCTGATCAAGTGCTTGCCCGGCAATGGCGATCCGGGCGCAGGCAGCAGGCCGAGGCCGATGCGTGCTCCTGTGCTGCCGCTCAATCCCACCACGCGCACGGCGCGCTGGCCGACAGGTAGCGTCAGATTGACGTCGGCGTCGAACTGCGGTGCGTCGGGTACACGGTTGGTCACGCGGAAGCTGTGGCCGTCGGTGGCGGACGCAAAGCGCGTCACCCGCACCAGCGTATGCGAGGCGGCTGGCACCGCCCGCACCCGCGCCAGCACCTGGTCGATGGCCATGAACGGCGTCGTGCTGCCCGGCCAGATCTGCAGTTGCTGATCGCCGACACCGGCTTCCACCGCCACGGCCAGCGTCGACCCGGGGGCGCCTTTGAGCACGTAGTAGGCATCGGGTCGGCTGCCGGCCGGCACGGTGACGCTGGCCTCCTCGCCGGGGTTGAGCACGGCGGCCGGCGTGATGCGGGTGAGCGCCAGTCCGTTGACCGTCCCGTTGGTGCCGAGCGTGTTCGCGATCTCGATCCGGTAGGTGCCGGCGCTGGCAATGGCAGCGCGCAACAGCAACGGGTCGGGGCCGCCCGTGGCCGGACCGAAGGTGTCGGCGTCGACCTCGATGCCGTCGTCGCGCAGCAGGCGCACCGTGCCGACCGCGCCGCTCGGCTGCGCGCTGGTCAATTCGATCACGTCGTCGGCGGCCAGTGCCACCGTGAAGCAGGTGGTGGACAGCGCCGGCAGTGCCACGCCGTTCGTGATCGAGGGCAGCGCCAATGCCGTCGGTGCGGGGCAGGCGACGTTGGTCAGCCGGCGCACCTGGATCCGGTAGCTGCCCGGCGCGTTCAAGCCGGCGGTGACGGCGACCGTCAGCGTGGCGGCCGTCGGGCTCGACACCGTCGCGGTGTAGCCGCTCGCGCCGACGCTGCCGCTGGCGAGTTGCGTCGCGCCGTTGCTGACGCTGACGAACGCATCGAGCAGCGATGACGGTGCGCGCGTGACCGTGACTTCGTACTGGAGCCCGGCCTCGGCCGCGAAGGTGAAGCGATCGACTTCGCCCGGCGTGTTCTGGCCGAAGTTGTCGTCGTAGGGCAGCGTGATCGGCAGCGTGCCTTCGCTCTGCTTGATCGGGTACAGGATGACGTCGACCGTCTGCCGCACGCCGGGGCCGACGCGCACCAGCTTGCTTCCCATCAGCGTGCCGCCCTTGGCGTACGAACGCAGCAGGATGTCGAGGTCGGACGGGATCACCAGCGTCGCGCCGCCGTTGACCGGCGTGGTCGCTTCCGCCACGGTGGCCGGAATGCGCTGGGTACGTGGCTCGGCCTGCGCGCGCACTACGCCGGCGGGAAGCGCCGGCGACAAGGACGTGGGAAACGGATTGGACGGCGACCCGAGGTGCCAGCAGTAGCCGGTGTCGGTCAGGTCTTCGGCCACGCCGTCGAGGTTGGTGTCGATGCGGCAGCGCGGCTCGACGCTGCCGCCAGGCGCCTCGAAGTCGTCGTGGTTCCACCAGGAGAAGTGCGTGACCTCGCCGCGCAGCGCCAGGTCGCTCGGTGTACTGGCGGCCACCACGGTGCCCACACCTTCCTCGATCCAGCCGCCGGTCCGCTCATCGAGCGACCACAGCGGAAAGCGGTCGCCTGCCGCGAGGGGCTGACCGGTCTTGGTCAGTCGCGCGTAGATCGGAATCTCGATGGTGGCGGTGCGGCCAGGCGCCAGTTGCACCGGTGCACCGCCCGCGCTCAGGATCACTTCCATCGTGCCGTAGCTCAGCAGCAGGCCCTGCTGGCCGTCAGGGCGCAGTCCCGCAAAGCGGCCGGGGAACGCGCGCGGATTGGCGGCGATGTCGACCGGCGTGATCGACACCTGCACCGCACCGGTGACCGCGTTGCCGCTGGCGTCGACCAGCGAGTTCGGCGAGAAGGTCACGCGCGCGCCGTCCTTGCCGGTCAGGGTGCCGCCGGCGGCGGCGCTGGGCAGCGTTAGCGCGGGCTCGCGCGCCAGCATGGTCGCTTCGAGGTAGCCGCTTTCGGCGCCTACGGGCAGCTCGACCGACTTGATCTGGTCGGCGTAGCCGGCCTTCGACAGGCGCAGCACCACGGGAACGCCGCGCTCGGTCGTGACCGTGGCGCGGCCGTCGTTGCCGGTGGTCACAGACGCGCCACCGCCCTGCAGCGGCGTCACGCTGACGCTGCCGAGCAGCGCGCCGCCGGTGTCGCGCACGATCGCCAGCGTGCTCACACTGCCGACCGCCGCCGGGCCGGCGGTGACGTTGACCTGGCGCTCGAGGCTGTTGCTGCCGCCGCGCCCGTCGCTCACGGTCAGGCGCACCGTGACCGGGCCGGCCGTATCGAAGATGCGCGCGATCTTCTGACCGCCGCCGCGGCGTCCGTTGCCGAAGTCCCAGCTGTAGGTGAGCGCATCGCCGTCGGGGTCGCTGGAACCGGCCGCGTCCAGCGTTAGCGGCGCGCCCACCGCCACCGCGCTGGCGCTGGCGAATGCGGCCACCGGGGCGGCGTTGGCCGGCGGCGGGGTCGGGCTTGGCGACGGGCTCGGCACCGGCGCGGGCGCGCCGCCGTCGCCGCCACCGCAGGCGACCAGCGCGGCCAGTGCAGCCACGAGCGGCGCCCGCAGCAGCGGGCGCAAGCGGGTGAGGAGGGAGTCGGCAGCAGGTTTCATCTTGGACTTTCGATCAGGGGTCGAATCGGGAGGAAGGGTGGATGCGGCGGCGATCACTTGATGCGTGGGGCGTCGGGCGGTGGAGGCGTACCGAATACGGCAGGCAGCTGCGACAGGTGGCGCATCAGCTCGAATGGGTTGGAGAAGTGCTGCTCGAACGGCGCCTGCACCGTCAGCAGGCGCGCATGCCACGAGCCGTCGCCGGCGTCGGGCGTGATCGACAGCACGAAGTGATGGGGGATCGGAGCGGACATCCCTGTCTCTGCCAACCCGCCGACGGGCAGGTCACGCGACGAGGCTAGGCGGGGGGCGTTGCCGCAAGCGTTGCCGCGCTCCGTTGGTGGCAACGCCGTGCGGCGGCATGCGGCTGCGGCAGCGCGATGGTCGATCGGATCGTCGGTAGGGACAGCCCGACCGCCGAGGAGGCGGTAGACCGGCAGAACGCGCCGACGAGCTGCGTCGAGAACGGGGCGTCAGACGCTGGCGAGCGCGGCGGCCAGACGGGCGTGTACCGAGGCGCCGAGCCTGCCTGTGCCAATCAGTGCGCGCGCTTCATCGCCAACCGCCGCCCCGGCGCGCAGCGCGATGGCGAGCGCATCGGCCCGCAGCGCCGGCGTGAAGTAGACGCACGTCGTTGCCGCTGCGGCTGCATCGGTCCGGCCCACGGCCAGCAGCAGCCGGGCACGCAGCAGGTGCGCATGGCACAGGCCGGCCTGCCGCTCCTCTTCCGGCAGCACGTCGGCCGCGAGTGCCTGATCCAGTGCCGCCAGGCAGCCCGCGGCCGCGGCGGGGTCGAGCGCCTGCTCGGCGTCGAGTTCGATCACGCGCGCCGACAGCAGCAGGCGGCCGTCGGGATCGATCTGCTGCGCCTCGCGCGCCCGCTCGCGCGCCTGCGCGAATGCGCCGCGCGCCAAGTGCACGCGCGCGAGCATCACCCGCTCCATCCGGCTCTGCAGCGTGTCGTGCAGGCTGTCGCACAGCGCGATTGCGCGCTCGCCGGCGGCGACGGCATCGTCCCAGCCTTCCTCGGCTGCAGCCTGCTGCGCCAGGGCCGACAGGCCGACGTACTGGTGTTGCGAGTGCGTGGTTTGGGCGGCCAATGGTGCGAAGCCCTCGGCCAGCGGCCGCGCCGCCTCGACCTCGCCCGCGTTGAGCAGCATGCGCATCAGATTGAAGCGACCCACCAGCAGGTTGGGCGCGGCGCCGATGCGCTCGGCGAGTACCAGGCCCTCGCGCTGCAGCCGCAGCGCCTCGGTGCGGTCGCCCAGCGCTTCCATCAGGCGCGCGCCGTCGGTCAGCACCTGGTACTCGATGAACGGGCGCACCGTGAGCGCCGGGTGTGCGCGCGCGCTGGCGAACAGGCGCCGGCCCTCGTCGTAGTCGCCGCGGTCGCTCGCCAGCCGCAGCAGGGTGGAGATCAGGCTGACCGCGGCGCTGGCGTCGATCCGCTCGGCCAGTGGCAGCGCGCGCTGTACGTAGTCCACCGCCAGCGCAGTCTCGCCGCAGGTCACCGCGGCCCAGCCGGTGATGCGCAGCGCGCGCAGCAGGGTCGGCTCATCGGTCGGCTGCAGCGACACGGCGTACTGCAGCACCCGCAGCGCCTCGCGCCGCCGGTTGGCGTCCGACAGCGCCAGCGCGCGCTGCATGCAGGCGTTCGCTTCCAGGTTGCGGTCGCCATGGGCGTGCGCCAGCTGGGCCAGCGCCTCGGCCTCGGTGTTGCGCGCGCTGACATCGCCCAGGTGACGCAGGGCCTCGATCCGACCGTGGCGGATCCGGATCTCGGTGGCCGTGTCCGGTCCGCCGGCCAGCGCCAGCTCGAACTCCGCCAGCGCTTCGCTGTGCGCGAACAGCCGCGCCGCAGCCTCGGCGGCGGCGAGGTGGAAGCGCACCGCACGGCGCGGCTCGCCGGCGGCACGCCAGTGGCGCGCGATCCTCGGCGCCAGCGCCGCATCGGTGCCGTGCAGGGCTTCCAGTGTGGTCGCCAGGCGCCGATGCAGCACGGTCGCACGTGCCGGCGACAGGCCGGCGGCGAGCGACTGCGGCACCAGATCGTGCGCGAAGCGGTAGTGACCGCTGCGGTCGACGCTGATCAGCCCGGACTGTTCGGCCGACTCGAACGCGAGCACGCGTTCGGATTCGTCAAGCGACGTGGCGCCCTCCAGCCAACGGACAGCGAACGGATCGCCCAGCAGGCTGGCCGCCTCCAGCAGCCGCATCGTCGCCTCACCCAGACGCGCCACCCGGGCGCGCACGGTGTCGCGCACCGTGGCCGGCACCGGCAGCTCCCGGTAGTCGGCCGTGGACTCGTCGAACCGCGTGTGCCATCGGCCGCATGCGTCGACCTGCACCAGTCCCTGCTCGATCAAGTGGTGCAGGGTCTCGCTCAGGAAGTACGGATTGCCGCCGGTGGCCTGTGTCAGGCGGGCGGCGAAGCGCGGCGCCTCGGCCCCCGACAGCATGCGGATCAACTCCCCCACGGCCTGCGCCGGCAGCGGCGCCAGCGCGATCGACCGCGCTGCGCCGCTGTGCACCAGTGCCGCCAGCGCGGCGCCGGTGTCGGCCGACAGTTCACTGCCGCGCAGGCCGAACAGCCACGGCAGGCGGCCGCTGGCCTCGCTGGCTTGCTGCGCGGCTGCGAGCAGCAGCGTGCTTGCAGCACTGTCGGCGTTGTGCAAGTCGTCGACGATTACGGTGGCGAAATTGGCGTCGGCAAGCAAGGTGACGGCGCGCGCGTACGCCGCGGCAAACTGGTCGCGCGCAGCGGCCGATGTCAGGGGTTCGGCGTTGCCAAGTTCAGGCAGCAGGCGGGCCAGCTCAGCCTGCAGATCGGCATCGAGCACGGCAGCGTCACCCGCGGCGAGCAGTTCGCGCAGCAGGCGCGCTGCGGCGGCGAACGGCATGTCACGGTCAGCCGGGCGGCAGGCCACATGCAGGAACGCGCCCCGCATGCCCGCCAGGTCGGTGGCCAGTCGCGTCTTGCCCTCGCCCGCCTCGCCGGCCAGCAGCACCACTTGGCCGGCGCGCCAGGCCTGCAGCACCGCGTCGACTTCGCTCGCCCGGCCGACGAACGGCATCTGCCGTGGCAGCGCGCCTCGCGCGAGATCGGTCCGATCGGGTGCAGGCGCCGGCGCGAGCGCGGTCTGCACCATCGCGCCGGCGCCGTTACGCAGCGCCGCGGCGGCCGCCGATGTCGTCGGCAGCGGGGCCAGGCCCAGCTCCGCCTGCAGGCGTGTGGCGAAGCGGTCGAACACCTGCAGCGCAGCGCTGCGCTGTCCGCGCGCCGCATGCACGCGGATCAGGTCGACGACGGTGACTTCCCGCAGCGGGTCGGCTGCGTGCAGCAGCTCATATAGGCGCAGTGCCTCGAGGTAGTCGCCGGATGCCTCGGCTGCCTGCGCGCGCCGCAGGATCTGCGCCCGCCATCGGCGGGCCACCTTATCGCGTGCACTCTGCAGCCAGTCGTCGAAGCCGCCGGCGTCGCCCAGCGCCAGCCCGTCGGCCAGCGGCGGGCAGGGCGCCGCCTCGGCGGTGCCGCGTTCGAGCTGGCGGACGTCGCAGTCGACCGCGTCGTGCAGATCGATGCGCTCGTCGTCGGCGCTGAGGACGGCGCCCGCGCCCATCTCGCGCAGGCGTGCCAGTTCGCGCCGCAGGTTGCGGCGTGCATCGGCGGCCGACAGCTCGGGCCATAGCAGCGCAGCGATGCGGGCGCGTGGCGTGGCGCCTTCCACGGCGACGTAAGCCAGGAGCGCCAGGGGCTTGCGGCGGTCGAGTGGAATGTGCCGTCCATCGACGCTCAGGGTCGGTGGGCCGAGCAGGGACAGGCGGCAGGTCGACGGCTTCACGCAGCGGCCTACGGAAGGGGCGGAGGATCGAGTCTGTGGTCGCGGCGAGGATACTGAACCTGCGCGGTGCTCACCCTCGCGCGGCCGTCCGGCGCGTGTTGCTCTCCAGGGCACACGCACTGATCTGCCGCCGCCAACGCCCGGCCGCGCGCAGGCGGCGCGGGGCGTCCCCCAGCGCTAGCGTCTTGGCGGCACCGGGTCGGCCGGACTGGCGCCGCGTGCCAGCCCAAATTGCCACAGCAGAAAGCCCAGCACGTCGGCGCGCTCGGCGTTGCGCTGGTCGCGCGTGTCGCCAATGCCGTGGCCGGATTGGTAGTCGAGCCGCAGCAGCACCGATCGACCGGCGGCGATGCTGCTGCTGGCCGCCTGCAGTCGCGCGGCGGTCTTGCTGCTTTGCCAGACGTCGACGCGCGGATCGTTGACGCCGTGCGTGAACATCACGGCCGGGTAGAACGTGCCGTCGACGATCTGGTGATAAGTGCTCATCGCCAGTAGCGCACGAAAGCCCGCTTCCGTGGTGTGGGTGCCGAACTCCGGGATGTTGGGCACGCCATTGGGCGTGAGTTCGGCGCGCACGGTGTCATTGACGCCGACCGCGTTGACCACCGCGCGGAACAGATCGGGTCGCTCGGTCATCGCGCGGCCGACCAGGATGCCGCCGGCGCTGCCGCCCCAGATGCCGAGCCGATCGGGCGACGTGAACTTCTGTGCGACCAGGTACTCGGCGGTCGCGATGAAGTCGCGCCACGTGTTGGGCTTGGTCGCCTGGAAGCCACCCTTGTACCAGTCCTGCCCGAAGGCGCCGGAGCCGCGCGGGTTGGCCACCGCGAATACGCCGCCCTGTTCGAGCCAGGCGATGCGCCACGCCGAGAACCACGGCTCCTCGGTGATGCCGTAACTTGCGTAGCCCCACAGCAGCGTGGGCGCGGTGCCGTCGCGTTTGAGGTTGCGCTTGTGCAGGATCGACAGCGGCACCATCGCGCCATCGTGGCTCTTCACCAGCACTTCGGTGGCAACGTAGTCGGCCAGTGCGTCGTAGCGGCCGCGTGGCTGCAGGTTGGTGTTGCGCACGCCCTTGGCGTCGACCGCATAGATCTGCGCGGCACGGGTCCAGCCCTCGAGCGTCACGAGCGCACCCGGCAAACGCGGGTCGGTGCCGGCGATCTCGAAGCTGCCGGCCAGCGGCAGCTTGACCTCGACCGGCTTGCCGGCGGCGCCACTTTTCGCATCGAGCGGCAGGCGGAACAGGCGCGAGGCAGCACCGTCGCGCCGCGTCACGTACAGCGCGTCTCGACCGTGCGCCAAGCCGGTCAGCACGCCGGGCTCGCCCGGCATCAGCGTGCGGGCTGCTGCCAGGTCGGGTGCGGATACCGAGGTCTCGATCAGCCGGAAACGCGGCGCGTCGCGATGGGTGAGCGCGAACAGGCGGTCGCCGACCACCTCGATCGCGGTCACCGCGTCACTGCGATCGATGATCCTGCGCCACGTGGCCTTGCCGGCGGCGGCATCCGCCAGCGGCGCGACATAGGCGCTCAGCTCGCGGTCGGTGCCGTGGAAGATGAGGCCGAGCGCGAGCGCGGTGCCGTGCACGGCGAATACCGCCGGGCTGTCCTGCGCCGGATTGATCGTCACGCCGGGCGACTCGAACGACAGCGCGGTGACCGCCGGTTCCACCGGCGCCGCCGATGTATTTGCGCGCGCATCGGCCAGGCGCAGCACCATGACGCGCGTCTTCTGGAACTTCTCGATCGGCGCCATGCCCGGCGCCAGCTCTTGCAGCCGGTTGAAGAACAGACCACTGTCGTCGGGCAGCCAGCCGATTGCGCCGTAGGCGGCGCGCGTCACCGGGCCGAGCACCTGGCGTCCGTTGGTGGCGTCCACCACGTACAAAGAAGCGTCTTCCGAGCCGGCGGCCGACAGCCCGTAGGCGACGTAGCGACCGTTCCAGGACGGTTGCATGTAGTTGATCGCATGTGGCGTGCCGGTCGCGCGGCTTGTCTTCTCCGGATCGACCAGCAGCCGCGTGCCCTTGCCGTCGCGCACGTATAGCTTGAACTGGTTGTCGCGCGCACCGCGGCGCTGGAAGAACATGCGGCCGCCCGGGCGGCGCTGCACGTCGATCACGCGCGCCGGCGTGGCGCTGTCGAGCTGGTTGATGCGCGCCAGCAGCGCCGCGCGGCCGGGGATCGCATCGAGCACCGCGCGCGCGTAGTCGGACTGCGCGCGCATCCACGCCTGCACCTGCGGATCGTCGACCGACTCCAGCCAGCGATAGGGATCGTGGACAGTGGTGCCGAAGTAGGTGTCGGAGACCGGGCGCGCCGGGGCGAGCGGCGGCGGCTCGATGCTCAGTGCGTGGGCCGGCAGCACGGCGACGGCACACAGCGCAGTCGCGACGTGCGCAGCCCGGCGGACCAGTCGGCGCAACCGGAGGGCGCGGGGTAGAGTGATAAGCATGGCGGGCCTCAGGCGGCGGCGTTCTTCGACTGGATCAACTCGATCTTGTAGCCGTCCGGATCGGTCACGAAGGCGATCACCGTGCTGCCGCCCTTGACCGGACCGGCCTCGCGCGTGACCTGACCGCCGGCGGCCTTGATCTTCTCGCACGCGGCATAGGCGTCGGGTACGGCGATCGCGATGTGGCCGAACGCACCACCCATCTCGTACTTGTCGACGCCGTAGTTGTAGGTCAGTTCGAGCACCGCGCCCTGCGACTCGTCGCCATAGCCGACAAAGGCCAGCGCGTACTTCTGGTCGGGCCTGTCGGTGGTGCGCAGCAATTGCATGCCCATCACCCGGGTGTAGAAGTCGACTGCGCGTTGCATGTCGCCTACGCGCAGCATGGTGTGGAGGATTCGCATCGTCGTGACCTGCGGCGGAAAAGCGCGCAGTGTAAGAGGGCGGCGCGCGTGGTCGAGCGCGCCGCGCCGCGGGCCGACACGCGGCGACACGACCAACGGGCCTGCCGCACGGGCTGCCCGTCGCGCGTCCGCCTGTGTCGCACCGTCCTGGCGCGAGCCAGGTGCCGGCTGAGTGTCTTGATCGATGTCGGACAGCGTCCGTTGTCTAAACGCGGTCGCGCGCTGCTACTTGCGCGGCATGGCGCCCGCGCCTGGCATGCCGGGCATGGCGCCGCCCGGCATGCTGCCCGCCGGAATCACCATGCCGTTGGGCAGGCGCATGTCGCCCGGCTTCATGCCGGCCGCGCACGGGCCAAGCCAGCGGCCCTGCATGCGGCCGCTGCGTTCACCCTGGCCGGCCTGTGCCGGCTCGGGGCGCGAACTGAACTCCATCACGAAGTTCGACTCCAGGTCGCCGGTGATCACCAGACGCGAGACCGTGGCGGCGGTGCCGTCCTTGCACAGATACTCGGCCACCAGGCGGGTGGGGCTTTCGCGCTTGAACTCGCGCTGCGTGCAGTTGGTCTTGCCGGGCTCGCTGGCGGCGGCGCGCAGTGCGTTGTCCTGGGCGCGATCGACGCAGGTCTGCATGGCCATTTTCACGCCATCCAGTTTCATCTCCCACAGGCCGGACTTGCGGCTGGGGCTGTCGAGCGCCTGGGCGGGAGCGGCCGTGGCCAGCAGCAGGACGAGGGTCGCGTGGGTCACGGCGGTGCGGTGCGGGGTCATCGAAGTCTCCTTGGAACGAGGCGTGGCAACGCGAAGCAAATAGCGCAGCCAGATCACTTGTAGGCGGCCTTGCCGGCCTGCTGCATGCCGCGCTCGATCTGCGCCATCAGTTGCGGGTCCTTGCCGAAGCGCTTGCGCAGCGAGGCGAGCATCTCGTCCTGCGCGCGCTTGACCTGCTCGGGCGACTTGCTGGCGAACACCCGCTTGATCTCCGGCTGTGCCTTCGACTGCAAGGTGGCCGGCGCCAGCGTGTAGTTGCGGGCCGAGATCTGGCGCAGTGAAGTCGACAGGCCGACGAACTCCTGGCGCGTCTGCGTCATGCTCTCCTTGGGCGCGGCAAGCTTCAGGCCAGCCAGCGTGCCCGGCGCGAGCTTCAGGTGCGAGGCGTTCAGCAGCAGCCCGCCACCGGGCGCCCTGGTCGGCGCATCTTTCGGCGGATCTTTCGGCGGATTGAGCATCACGCGCAGCGCCTGCGCGTTGGCCGCGCTCGGGTGCGCATGCAGCGCCTTCATCGCATCAGCCAGGCGGCGGGCGCGCTCGGCACGCTCCTTGGCCTTGCTCTGCGCGGCGAGCATGCGATCGCGCTCGGGTGCGACCTTGGTGTCGAGGCTCTCGGCCTCGGGCATGACGCGCAGGTCAAAGTCGCGCACGATGGCATCGAAGCGATCGATCAGCCACACCGTGCTGACGCCGGCGGCGATCGGATCGGGGATCATCGGCAGCAGGCCGGTGAGCGGCACGAGGAAAGAGATCTCGAAGATCTTGTCGATGTTGCGCACGTGCAGGTCGAACACGGTGAGCGCGCCCTGCATCGCCGTCTGCGCCGCCTTCTCCAGTTCGCCGCCGACTTCCTGGGCAATGCGGCTGATCTCGCGATCGGCCTGGCGCAGCAGCGTGTCGTGATCATTGCCGTCGCCGGCGGGTGCAGCCGGCTTGACCAGCAGGTTGCCCGGCTTGCGGTCGACCTGCACCTGGGTGCGAATGATCTGGCCGGAATCGTTGGCCGCCTGCTGTGCCTCCTTGCGGGCGTTGGCGGTGCCAACCGCGGCGCCCAGCAGCGCGGAGTTCAGTTCGGTGCGCTCCTTGCGCTTGGCCTGCGCGTAGCGGGCGCGGGCATCGGCGCTGGCGCGCTCGACCTTCTGCTTGAGTTCTTCCAGCGCCATGGCCGTGCCGGTCACAGCACAACTGGCACCGCCGGTGAACGCGGCGGCGACCCAGCAGCCGCCGTCACCGTCCTTGCAGCAGGCCCAGGCCGGCATGGTGGCGCCGACGGCGAAGGTCAGGAAGACGGCCTGGACGAGGGTACGAGGTTGCATCGTGGCGCTCCTTTCAGTTCGTTACGGACCAACGTCCGGCGAAATGCAGGCTAACCACGGGCCAGTAACAGATCGGAGACAGATCAACCGGCAACGGCGGGCAGCGCTGTCGAATATCGGCGCGCGGCAGCGCCGACGGCCCGCCGCCGCTACTTCAAGAGGTGGGCGACGATCGCCTGCGTGGCGGGCGAGGGCAATACGCCGAGGTTGTGCGACAAGCTGGCGCGCAGGCGCCGATAGGCCTGCACTGCGCCGGCTTCTTCACCGGCCTGCACCAGCAGCACCAGCAGTTGCCGATGCAAATCCTCGGCGAGCGGATCGAGCACTGCAGCGGATTCCAGCAGCGCGATCGCGGTGGCGGTGTCATTGCCGCGCGCCAGCGCTGCGCCCAGTTGCACCACGCCGCGCGTGAAGCGCGCGTGCAGGCGCTGGCGCACGCCGAGCAGCCAGGGGTTGAGCGGCTCCTCGGCGAGGAAGATGCCCTGGTACCAGTGCAGCAGGTCGGTCCCGAGGCTGTGCAGCGACGGTTCGTCACTGTTGACGCCACGCCCGAGCACCGCCTCGATGCGGTCGCACACGCGCTCGAAGCCGTCCGTATCCACCCGCACCAGGCGGTCGTCCAGACTCAGGCGGCCTTCGCCGCTGATGATCGCCGCGTCCTCGCCGAGCAGTTTTCGCAGTCGTGCCAGCGTCACCTTGAGCGACGCGCGCGCATCGACGAGATCGGACTCGGGCCACAGCTGCGCGGCCAGGGTGTCGGCCGCCACGCCGCGCAGGCCGCCCGCTGCCAGACAGCGCAGCAATTCGAGCGGCTTCTTCTGCGCCTTGCCGGGTGAGGTGTAGGGCTGCCCCCCGACATGCAGCGCAAAGCCGCCGAGGGTGTGCACGTCGATCGGCCAGGGCCAGCGGCGCAGCTCGCGGCTGGGCGCACGCAGGCCGCGCTGGCGCACCGCGGCCTGCACGAACTCGACCTCGATGCCGGCTTCGAGCGCGTCAGCCGCCAGCTGTGCGGCCTGCGCCGGCAGCGAGATCAGGAAGTTCGGCCACTTGAGTGCGCGCACCTGGGCGAAGGCGCATTGCAGCTGGGCGTGGTAGGTGACGCGGTCGTCGGCGCGGTCGGCGCCAGAGCGCAGCCGCAGCGCCCGCAGCAGTTCGATCACGCAGTCGACGATGCGCCGCGGGCGGGTGTCGCTGCCGAGGTCGGGCGCACGTTCGGCCAGGAGAGTGATCGCTTCGTCGACCCGATCGGCCAGGGTCAGCGCCCAGACGCGCGCCAGCACCTGCGGGCCGCGCTGGCGCAGCGGCGTAGCGGCGGCCTCGATCGCGCGCAGGCAGTCGGCCGACAAGGTCAGCGCGGCATCGGCATCACCGTCGAGCAGGGCGCCGCGGGTGCGCTCCATCAGGTATTCGGCCAGCCGCATCGGCTGGTCCGGATCGACGCTGGCTTCCATCTCGTCGAGCAGCTCGGGCACCTGCTCGGTCAGGCCCCGGGTCACCGCCGCGAAAAGCTCTGCGTGGGCGACGTCGAAGCGCAGTGTCTGCAAGCCATGCGCTTGTGCCAGCGTGCGTGCCTCGTCCCACATGGTGCGCAGCTTGGCGGCGTAGCGCGCGTTCTTCTGCTGCAAGTTGAAGCGCAGGTAGCAGCGCCCGGCGTGCACCAGCACGCGCCCGGCCAGCAGCGGGGCCGGCTGGCCGCGCCGGCGCCGGGCATCGAGCAGCAGCATCAGCGGCTCGAACCGGTCCGCGAGGTTCTCGATCTCGATGAAGTCGAGCAGCACGCGGCCGACGATCAGCAGTTCGTCCAGATCGGCGCGGCTGCCATGGTCGAGCACCGTATCCAGCGCATGCGACAGCCGGCTGCGCACGTCGTCGGCCGCCAGCAGCGGCGTGTCGCTCAGGTGGCCGGCGCCGATCAGCGCGCAGGCGACCCGCGCCTGCGACCAGGGGTCGAGCTTGTCGCAGGCCGCCGCATGTTGCTGCAGGCGCTCGACCCAGCGCGGCACGGCCTCGAAGCGCTGCCAGGCGGTCTGCAGCGCGGTGATAGCGGTGGCGGCCACGCGCAGCCGGCGTGGCTCGTCCGTATCTGCCAGCAGGCCGTACGCGCGCTCGAGTGCAGCCAGCGCGGCGGCTTCGTCGTGTGCGAGCAGGCGTGCTGCGTCCGCCAGGGCCGACTCGGCGTCGCGGGAGCTGCGGGGCGCTTCAGGGCGGGGTCCGGCCACGATGAGATCGACGGGAACAATCGGCACGCCAGGCAGCGGCGGCAGCGCGTTGGGACGTCAGGAGCCCGCCGGTGCGGCCGGTGGCAGGCCGGGGGATGATGCCACGCACGCGCATACGCGCGCGCGAGTCCGCACGGCTGATCGTGGCAGGACCGCGGCTGTCGTCCTGCGGGCGCCTGGCGGTCTTGCCGGGCCTGTCGCCCCCTGGCCAGCCAAGACACCGGCGCTCGGTTCGCGCGTGAATTTCGTCCAGCGCCGGCCCGACGGTGCGATCCGTTCCCGATCTGTTACCCCGTCGCCGCCAAGATCCGTGGCATTGCAGGGCGGACGGTCCGCCGCGTGATCGAGGAGGGCAGATGCGCAAGCAATCGTTGTTGTTCCTGCTGCTGGCCGGGGCGGTCGCCCTGGCGCCCAAGGGCGCCGTGGCGCTCGATGCGGCGCTGCGCCTGACCACGCCGAAGCTGCAGTTCACCGGGGTCGCCGGCGTGCCGCAGGGGACGTCGTCGTTGGTGCTGCGCACGCAGCGGCTTGAATACACCGGCGTCGCCGGGTTGCGCTAGGAGACCACCATGCACAACGCAAGCATCAGGCGCACGCTGCTGGCGCTCGGTCTCGTCGCCAGCGCCGGGGTGGCGCAGGCGGTGCAGGTCGAGTTCAACGTGCCGGTCGAGCTCAAGCACATCGACCCGGCGGCCACGCACGCGGTCGTCACCTGCGGTAACTGGTCACGGGAGGGTGCCCGCTACCTCAACTATCGGTCGGTCGAGGTGCCGCTGCAGAACGCCGGCAGCCACAAGACGTACAGCGGCGTGGTGCGCGTGGTCGTCACTTGGCCCGGCACCACGGTCCCCACGGGCGACTACCGATGCGGCATGGCGATGCGCACGGCCACCGGTCTCGCCGAGTTCACGACCCGTCCGGCGGCGCCGCGTACCGCGGCCGTGATCGCCGTCGATGGCACCTTCGGCGACCTCAACCTGCAGGCGGCGCCAGGCGCGGCTACCCGCTCGACCGCGACCATTGCGCCCCTGAAGCCGCTGCCGCCCAAGGTGCCCTCGGGCACCACGCTGCCGCCGCCGCGCTGACCATGCTGTCGATCCCGGGACATGCCATGAGTTCGACACGCGGTGGTTGGTTGCGGCGAGTTGCGGTGCCAGCTGCAGGCGCGCGCGCTGGGACGGGTGCGCCCGGCACGGGTACCGGAGGGCAGCCATGTTGCTGATCTTCGTGCGCGGACCGCTGCTCCTGGCGCTGTTGCTGGGCAAGGCCCTGCTGTTCTTTGCGCTCACGGTTCAGGCCAGCGAGGACGTGCCCAACAGCAAGGACCATCCGTTGCTGAGCCGCTACCCCGAGTCGCACATCACGGCCTACGAGCGCAGCTTCAACGCCGTGCAGGTGCCGGTCGCTGGTCAAGGTCGTCAGGTGCAGCGCAAGACGATCGAAGGCGATGCGACCGTCATCCGCTACTTCTACAACTCGCCCGAGAAGCAGCCCAGCCCGCTGCAGCTGATCCGCAACTACCAGGCGGCGATCCGGTCGATCGGCGGCCAGGTGATGTACGAGCGCCTGCCGCGCGATTCGGACAGCGGCGAGACCACGCTCAAGGTGGTCACCGGCGGCAAAGAGGTATGGGTGCGCGTCGAGCCCGACATGTTCGGTGCGCCGACGCAGAGCTATCGACTCTCGATCGTCGAGGTGGCGGCGATGCAGCAGGTGGTCAGCGCCAGCCAGTTGCTCGACGAGCTGAACAAGCACGGCTATGTCGCGCTCTACATCAACTTCGATACCGGCAAGGCCGAGCTCAAGGATGACGGCCGTGCCACCGTGGCCGAAATCGTCGCGATGCTCAAGGGGGCGCCGGCGATTCGTCTGGCGGTCGAAGGTCACACCGACAACGTCGGCGCAGCCGCGGCCAACAAGGGCTTGTCCGAGCGGCGTGCGCGCAGCGTGATGACGGCGATCGTCAGCGGCGGCATCGAGGGCAAGCGCCTGAGTGCGGCGGGCTTCGGTCAGGAACGGCCGGTGGCCGACAACCGCAGTGAAGAAGGACGCGCCAAGAACCGGCGCGTCGAACTGGTCAGGCAATGACGGTGGCGATCGGCGCCGCGCGTGGGTTCTATCCGGGGAGCGGACATGTCTGAAGTTCGTATCGACCGTCGGCAACTGCTGGCGGCAGCGTGCCTGGTGCCGTTGGGGGCGGGCTGTGCACAGACGCCGTCGGCGGCCCGCGTCGATGACTCGGCGTCGGCGCGCGAGCTGCGGGCGGTGCCGCGCCGCGCCGGTGCGCGGCCGGTGGTGACGATCTACGAGTTCCGCAGCGCAGTGCCCGAGGTGGCGCCAGGCGCGGCGCAGGAAATGTTCGTCACTGCGCTCATCAAGTCCGGCGCGTTCGCGGTGGCCGAGCGGCAACGCCTGTCGGCCGGCGTGATGCGCGAGCGGCAGCTGGCAGCGCAAGGCGTGAGCAGCGGCGGTGCGAGTGGCCAGGTGGCCGCCGCGCGCTACGTGTTCGAGGTCGTCGTCTCGGAGGCGAACGCCGGTGCCAGCGAGAGCGCGCGCGGGGTCGACATCGGCGGCATGCGGGTGCAGACCGGCAGCGCCGCCGACAGTATCGGCATGGATGTCCGGATCGTCGACGCCAACACCGGCCTCGTGGTCGACGCAGTCAACGTGGTCAAGAAGATCGAGGCGTCCAGCACCAGCGTGAGCGGCGTTGGCAACCTGCTGCAGCGGCTGAGCGGCATGCGGGGCAAGGATCTGCCGTTGCCGCTCGATGCCGAGAGCCGCAGCAGCCGCAAGGAGGGCGTGGACCGCGCGCTGCGTTCGTGCATCGAGGTGGCGGTGGCCGAGCTGGCGCGTCGGCTGAACGACGACTAGCCGCGCACGATGCCCCGGTCCAAGCGTCCGATCGCACCCGCCGTCGCCAAGTGCGCCGGCGCACTGCTGCTGGTGCTGCCGCTCGCGCCGCAGGCGCGCGACGGCTGGCCGGGGACAACGATGCCGGCGGTGCGCATCGCCTCGCCGTGGCAGCAACCGATGCTGCCGTTGAAGGTCGATGGCGCCGATGTGCTGCTGGTGGACTACGTGCCGATCGTGCTGACGAGCTACCTGCCGGCGGCCGGGCCGCTCCGACCGACGCTGGCGCGGCCGGGCGCGTGGTACGCGGCCGTGTTCCTGCCGCTCACGCCGGGCTGGCCGCTGCAGTTGCGTCTGTGGCAGACCGCCGCCACGCATGAACTGCGGGTACGCCTGCTCGATGGTGCGCCGTGGGGACCGGTAGCCGCCGTGGTGCCCATCCGCATGGAGGTGGGCCGGCGCGGCGCGCTGCGCGAACATCGCAGTGACTTCTTTGCGCTGCCGGCCGCCAGCCAGGCCGCCGGCGTGTTCGTGCTGATCGAGCAGTTCGCCGCCGGCGGCGCGCGGCCGGCCCCGCTGTGGCTGCAGGCGACCAGCGGCGCCGCCTTCGAGGCCGATCCGACCCGCGGCCAGGCACATGCTCCGTCGCAGCACGATCAGCCATCGCTGACGCACACGCCGCCCAGTCCGCTGCAGTCGCCGCGCGGTACATCCGGTGTCGTGGAACTGCCGATGCTGCACGACCTGCGTTCGGGGAGGCCATGAGCGCGCCGGGCCGCTCCCAAGCGCGAATCCCGCAGCGCGCAGCGCGGAGGGTCGTTTGGTGAAGCGCGCCGGGCCGCTCCCAAGCGCGAATCCGGCAGCCTTCAGCGCGGAGGTCGTCCGATGATCAAGTGCCTGCCAATCGCTCTGCGCGCGCTCTGGTCGCGGGCGCGCAGCGGCGCGTTGCACACATGGTTGCTCCTCGCTGCGGTGTGTCCGGTCGTGGCGCTGGCGCAGGCGATCAGCATCACGACGCCACAGTTGCCGCCGCGCGCGACAACGCCTGCGCCGACGATGACGCCGACTGACCGCGGCGGCCACGCCGGTTCACCTGGGGTGCCGGCGGTGCCTGCGCCCGCCGGCGGCAGCCCCTACGGTGGCGTGCCGGTGTATGCACCGGCCGCGTCCGGCGGTGGTCGGGCGCCCGCTTCTCCGCTGCAGCAGCATGGTGGCCGCGGTGCCTTTCCGCCGGCGTACCCCGGCCAGGCACCGGGCGCTGACGCGGGCTACGCCGCGCCGTCCGATGGTGCAGCGGCGATCGCCACCCCGAGTCAGCCCGGCGGCGCCTGCCGTGCGCAGCCGTCGCCGGAACGTCACAGCGTGAGCCTGGTAGGCCCCGATGGATTGCCGCGGTCGCATGTGCCGCTCGGCGAGTTCCGGGTGCAGTTCGTCAGCCACTCGCCGGACGGCCAGTGGGCAGTGGCGGTCACCAAGCTGCGCGGGCAGGCGCAGTTCGCTGCGACCGCGATCGATCTGGCGCGCTGCGTGGTGACCCACACCGTGGCCCTGACCGCGGCCGCCGACGAGGTCCGCTTCGATGGCGCCGTGGCGATGCTGCGCATGGCCTCACGCGAGCAGCGGCTGCCGTTGGCCGATCCACGAGTACGGTGAAGGGGGCGCCGCATGCCGTTTGACGAGTTGATCCGTGCGACGACGCGGCGACTGGCTGGCGCGGTGGCCGCGCTCTTGCTCGCCGCGATGCTGCCGTCGGCCAACGCGCAGGCCGTGCCGGGTGCTTCGCCCGTGCATGTGACGCTCGCACCGGGATGGTCGCGTGGCCGCGAAGGCGATATCGATGTGCTGACGCCCGCGGCAGTATCGGGCACGGTGCAGGTGCTGATCATGGCGCCGGCACCGCTGACCGAGGACTTCGACCGTCAGTTCGCGCGCGAACGCGAGCAGCTCGAACAGTACTGGCAGCTGCGCGATGCGCGGCCGGTCGCACCGCAACGCGGCCAGGCCGGCAGCGGGCCGTTTGCCGCCTGGTTCGCCAGCTACGACAGCGATGGTGGCGAGCGCTACATGAGCTTTCTCGCGCAGGCGCAGCGCGGGCAGCTGCTGATGTTCGTTTTCGTGGCGGCCAGCAGCGAGGAGTTCAATCGCCTGGCGCCGGAGGCGACGGCGATGTTCGCCTCGCTGACGCTGCCGCCCTAGGCCGCTCAGACCGGCAGCGAGGCCAGATCGACGGCCTTGATCTCGTCGCGCGCCGCCTCGAAGCCCGGCAGCAGTTGCGCCACTGCGTGCCAGAAGCGCGGGCTGTGGTTCATTTCCTTCAGGTGCGCCAGTTCGTGCGCCACCACGTAGTCGATCACCGGCAGGCCGAAGTGGATCACCGGTCGTGCGTGCACGAGCCCCACTGCGAGCGCGCCGACGACAGCGACCACGCCGTCGGCTGCGTCTGCAGCCGCTCACCGAGCAGGGCCAGCCGTTCGCCGAGTACGCGGCGCGCCTCGGTCTGCAGCCAGGCCTGCACCGTATCCTTGATCTGGCCCTCCAGCGCATCGGCCGGCAGCGCCAGATGCAGTTCAGCGGCGCCGGCGGCGTTGTACAGCAGCTGGGTCGACTCCACCTCGGCCCGCAGGCGCAGCGTGACGAGCGTACCGAGGTAGGGCAAGGTGCCGCCGCAGTGCCAGCGCACATCGGGCAGTTTGCGGCGCGACTTGTAGTCGCGCCACTCGGTGAGTTTGGTGCGGATCCAGCGTTCCTTCTCGCCAATGGCCGCCTCGATCTCGCGCAGCGAGATCCAGCGCGGCGCACTGACGGTCAGGCCGTTGTCGTCGATCTGGAAGCCGATGGTGCGGCGTTTGCCGCGCTTGAGTCGGTACGCGGTCGGCTCGCCGCCGAGCAGCACCTGACGATGGCGCTCGCCAGCGATGGGATCGTTTCGTTGCGGTGAGGCTGCAGGTGGCGCGGGGGCGGCCGCCGGTTCGTCAAAGAACAGCGACAGCGAGAGTTGGCGGGCGTCGAGCTTGGCAGCGGTCGGATTCAACGCGTGAGCGAGGGGCAATCGCGAGGGACGTAAGCGCCGCGCAGTGTGCCTGAGTTTGGTCCACGCGGACAACATCTGGTGCATGAGGGCCTGCAACCCGGCTCGATCAAAGCTGCCAATGGAGGCTAGGGGGTAGCGAGGGATCAGCTATCGAGGGCTGCCTGTGGCGCCTTGATTCCAGGCGAGTTGGCGTCGCAGCGGCGACTTCAGTGGCCAAGCTGTTGCTGCCGGGCGACTCTCTGTTGTTGCCTACGTGCGCATCGCGCTGCGGACTTTACGATCGCACCAAGCGCTTGTGGTGTCGTCGCGCAGGTCGATCTTCACTTTGTCCGTGGGTGTTCCAGCCATGATTTCGTTTGCGCTAAGAGTCGTCGTCGTCCTCACTTCATCTTGGTTCATCGTGTCTTGCGGCGGCGGCGGGGGCTCCGGGCCGGCGCCGCAGCCGCCACCGCCTCCCCCGGTGATCTCGGTCCAACCGCAGGCCGCAACCGTCCCTGACGGACAGCCGGCAACGTTCAGCGTTGTGGCCTCCGGCACCGGCCTGCAGTTCAGGTGGCAACGGAACGGGGTCGACATTGCTGGTGCGAACGGAGCGGCGTATACGACGCCCGCCACCACTTTTTCTTCCGACAATGGTGCCCAGTACGCCGTAATCGTGGCCAACGCAGGTGGCTCGGTCGCCAGCGTAGCCGCGAGTTTGATCGTCACGCCGCTGCCGGTGTCGATTTCGAGCCAGCCTCAGCCGGCGATGGTGTCGGATGGTGACGCTGCCACGTTTACGATTTCCGCTTCTGGAACGGCTCCGATCGCGTATCAGTGGCGGCGCAATGGTGCGAACCTCGCGGGAGCGACGAGTGCCACTCACATCACGCCGCCGCTCGTACTCGGCAGCGATAACGGAGCCGAGTACTCCGTGCTGGTTACCAACCCGGCGGGCTCGCTGGCGAGTGCAACCGCTGCTGTGACAGTGAATGCCGTGGCGCCGCAGATCAGCGCCGCGCCTGAGGCAGTAACCGTGCCTGATGGCGGGCAGGCGACGTTCCGCGTCATTGCGCGAGGAAGTGTCCCGCTCGGTTATCAATGGCTGCGCAACGGGTCGCCGATCACCGGTGCAACTGGAACGGAACTGACATTGGCTGCGGTGTTCGCCGATAGCGGAGCGCAGATCACCGTCCGGGTCAGCAATGTCGCAGGGAGCACGACGAGCGGCCCCGTGGCCATGACCGTCAGCCCGCTTGCGCCTTCCATCTCTCTACACCCGCAAGACATAGGGGTCCTGCGTGGTGGCGTACCCCGCTTCTCCGTGTCCGTCAGTGGTGGGACGCCGCCTATCAGTTTGCAGTGGCAGCGCAGCGATGACGGCCTGAACTGGCTCGACATCGCTGGTGCCACGGGCGCCGACTACTCGCTGAGCGCAGGTGCTCGCTACAGCGATCTAGGGAGCCTGTTCCGCGTCCGCGTGACCAATCCCGCAACATCAACGAACAGCAGCGCAGCCAGGCTGACGGTTTCAAGCAGTCTTGTCGTTCTGGCGGGCGCACCGGGCGGTTCGGGCTACTTCAATGGCACGGGTACCGACGTGAGGTTTAGAAGTTCGCTGGACGTGGCTGCCAGTCCGTCGGGAGACACCTACGTGGCCGATGGCACCGGTGGACTGCGCCGTATCTCGCCACAGGGCGCAGTCACCACGGTGGTGCCGGGTGCGGGCGTGAACGTCACAGGCGTCGCGGTCGAGCCTGCGGGAACGATTGTCTTCGCTGAGACTATTTCGAGTTCGATACGACGGGTCGAAGCGAACGGCAGCGTAACGCTGGTCGCCGGTGGCGCGTTCGGCGCGGCGGACGGTCAGGGAACGGCCGCGCGCTTTCGCAACCCACGTGGACTCGTTGTGGACTCCCAAGGGAACATCTTCGTCGCAGATACGGACAATCATGCGATCCGACGAATCAGTCTGTCCGGCATGGTCACGACCGTTGCCGGATCGCTCGGCTTCTCTGGCAATGCCAATGGCGCTGCGAACGCCAGTCAGTTCAATGAGCCCCATGATGTGGCGCTCGATGCGCAAGGCGCCGTGTATGTTGCCGATACCAGCAACCGAATGATCCGGCGCGTCGCCAATGGATCGGTAACGACGATCGCCGGGGTTGCCGGCATTCGCGGAACGCAGGACGGCTCGACCAATGCGGCGCTGTTCTATGCGCCTCTTGGCGTGGCAGTCGATGCGACAGGAGCGGTGTTCGTCACGGATGGCTACGACCCTGCCAATACGATCCGCAAGGTCGCCAACGGTGCGGTATCCACCTTTGCCGGCGTGCAGAACACATCAGGGTACGTCGACGCCCAGGGTCCATCGGCACGATTCCGCATACCGGGAGGGGCGACCATCGATGCAGCCGGCCATCTGTTGGTCGCCGAGTGGGGCAATGCCACCGTGCGCCGCATTTCGCCCATCGGGGTGGTCACCACCTTGGCAGGATTGGGGCAGCGAATCGGCAGCTTCGACTACACCGGGACCGATGCACGCTTCTTTGGCCCCGGAGGCGTTGCTGTAGGGGTGGGCGGCGACGTATTCGTCAGCGATCTCTGGAATCGGACGATTCGCAGGATTCGGGTCGCCGACGCCTTCGTCAGCAGCTTTGCAGGCTCGCCCAACTTCAATGGGCAGACCGTTGACGGGCTGGGCGGCTCCGCGCGTTTCAGTCAGCCCGGCGCGATGACGGCAGACGCGGCGGGCAATCTGTATGTCGCAGATGCGGCTGAGCATGTGATCAGGAAGATCACCCCAGCCGGTGAAGTCACGACCTTTGTCGGCTCACCGAAACTGCAAGGCGATGCCGACGGCATTGGCGACGCAGCGCGGCTCAACTGGCCCGTGGCGCTGGCTTACGACGGACAAGGCGGGCTGTACGTCGCAGATCTGAGCTTCACGATTCGGCGGGTCGATCTTTCGACGAGGCAGGTGCTAACCGTCGCCGGTACGCCTGGGGCGAACGGGGATCGCGATGGCGTCGGCAGCCAAGCGCAGTTCAGCATTGTCCGTGGGCTTGCGGTGGAATCTGGAGGAGCGGTGCTGATCTCGGATTACACGCGCCTGCGGCGCATGACCCCTAATGGGGTCGTCTCCACAGTGGCGGGCACATCGGGTTCGATCGGTAGCAACGACGGGGTAGGTGCACAGGCACGGTTCGGCATGCTGGGTGCGATCGCACTCGACGCCGCGGGCAATGCCTATGTCAGTGACGAGTTCTACAGCACGATCCGCCGGATCACGCGCGCCGGCGTCGTGACGACTTTCCTTGGCCAACCCGATGCGCACACTGTCCGCACCGGCGCCAATCCGCTGGTCAACACACCTCGCGGTATCGCCTTTCTGCCGGATGGCGCCATCGTGCTTACAAGCGAGAACGCGATACTGCTTTACTGATTCTTCTTGGTGGGCTCGGCGGCGGAGCAAGCCGTGGACGTGAACTGGCGTGCCGACTAGCTGCCGGCATTGCGAAGTCCGGCCAGTCCGGGTTCGTAGGGTCCGCGATAGCGGTGTGGCGCAAGCCGCCGCATCTCGGTCTCGATCCAAGCTTCCACTTCCGCGCCGACCTGATCCGAGGTCTTGCCGGCAGTGGGAATCGGCGGGCCGATGCTTACCGTCACCTCACCCGGCCGCTTGATCAAGAAACCGCGCGGCCAGACCTCGCCGGCGTTGACGGCGATCGGCAGCACCGGCACGCCGGTGCGGACGGCCAGCCGTGCACCGCCGGTCTTGTAGCGCTTGGTCGAGCCGGGCTTGGTGCGCGTGCCTTCCGGGAAGATGACGATCCACCAGCCGTCGCGCAGATGTTCTTCGCCCTGCTTGACCACCTGCTCGAACGCGTCCTGCCCGCGCGAGCGGTCGATGTTGATCATGCCGATCGAGGCCAGGCCCCAGCCGAAGAACGGCAGCCAGTGCAGTTCGCGCTTGTAGA
>LNFM01003825.1_pt1 | contig 47605 bp, 46 predicted proteins | sample 596031 | NCBI WGS metagenome assembly LNFM01 (sample SAMN04254537, study PRJNA301005) | activated carbon metagenome | isolation source: dual media filters at the Ann Arbor, Michigan drinking water treatment plant | place: USA: Ann Arbor
ACCTTCAGGCTGAACTCGGTGCTGAAGATGCAGGTGTTCTGGCCCTGGTCTTCCTTCAGGATGTCGGCCTGCACCGTGCCGCGCACGTTGGCCAAGGTCCAGGCGCGGATCTTGGCGGCTTCGTCGTCGGTCGGTTCGCGCTCGTTGTCCACCTTGAACTTGCCCAGGTTCTGGTCGATGGCCGCGTTCATGAACATCGCCAGGATGCTGGGCGCCGGGCCGTTGATGGTCATGCTGACCGACGTGGCCGGGTGCGTGAGGTCGAAGCCGCCGTACAGCACCTTCAGGTCGTCGATGGTGGCGATGCTCACGCCGCTGTTGCCCACCTTGCCGAAGATGTCGGGCCTCGGGTCGGGGTCGTTGCCGTAGAGGGTGACGCTGTCGAAGGCCGTGCTCAGGCGCTTGGCCGGCATGCCTTCGCTCAGCAGCTTGAAGCGCCGGTTGGTGCGGAAGGCATCGCCCTCGCCCGCGAACATGCGCGTCGGGTCTTCGTTCTCGCGCTTGAAGGCAAAGGTGCCGGCGGTGTACGGAAAGCTGCCCGGCACGTTGTCCAGCAGCAGCCACTTGAGCAGTTCGCCGTGGCATTCGTAAGCGGGCAGCGCCACCTTGCGGATCTTGCTGCCCGACAGCGTGGTGTGCGTGAGCGCGGTACGGATCTCCTTGTCGCGGATCTTCACCACGTACTCGTCGCCGGCATAGGCCTTCTGCATGTCGGGCCACATGGCCAGCAGCTTCCTGGCGGCCGGATCCTGGCGCGCGCTGCGCGCCTCGGCCAGGCGCAACACGGTCTGGCGGGCGCCGTCGCGCTCGGCATTGTCTTCCTGCAGCATGCGCGCGCTGGCCTGCAGCTGCTGCACCTCGCGCGCCAGTGCGGCCTGTTCGCGCGCACGGCGCTTGTAGCCGCGCACCGTGTCGGCAATGTCGGCCAGATAGCGCACGCGCCCGCCCGGCACGATGGGCACCTGGTGCGTGCTGTGGCGGGTGTTGACGGCCGGCAGGCGGCCCTCACCCAGCTTCAGGCCCAGCGCCGCCAGGCGCGGGCGCAGCGCCTGGTACAGCGCGGTGACGCCGTCGTCGTTGAAGCGGCTGGCCATGGTGCCGAACACCGGCATCTGCTCGGGCGCGGTCTTGAAGGCTTCCTTGTTGCGCTGCACCTGCTTGGCCACGTCGCGCAGCGCGTCGGCCGCGCCCTTGCGGTCGAACTTGTTGATGGCAACGAACTCGGCGAAGTCCAGCATGTCGATCTTCTCGAGCTGGCTGGCGGCGCCGAACTCGGGCGTCATCACGTACATGGGCACGTCCACCAGCGGCACGATGGCCGCGTCACCCTGGCCGATGCCACTGGTCTCGACCACGATCAGGTCGAAGCCCGCCGCCTGGCAGGCCAGCAGCGCGTCGGGCAGGGCCTGGCTCACTTCGCTGCCGAAGTCGCGCGTGGCCAGGCTGCGCATGAAGACGCGCGGGCCCTGGCTCCAGGGTGATATCGCGTTCATGCGGATGCGGTCGCCCAGCAGCGCGCCGCCGCTCTTGCGCCGGCTGGGGTCGATGCTGATCACGGCGATGCGCAGCGCGTCGCCCTGGTCCAGGCGCAGGCGGCGGATCAACTCGTCGGTGAGGCTGCTCTTGCCCGCACCGCCGGTGCCGGTGATGCCCAGCACCGGCGCGGTCTTGGGGCAGGCGGCCAGCGCGGCGCGCAGCTCGTCGCTGGCGCCGCCGTTTTCCAGCGCCGTGATGGCCTGGGAAAGCGCGCGCCAGGCGGCATCGGTATGACCCTGCAGCGCGGTCACGCTCTGCGGTGCATGCACCGACAGGTCGGTGTCGCAGCGCATCACCATCTCGCCGATCATGCCGGCCAGGCCCATGCGCTGGCCGTCCTCGGGGCTGTAGATGCGCGCCACGCCATAGGCCTGCAGCTCGCGGATCTCGGCCGGCACGATGACGCCGCCGCCGCCGCCGAACACCTGCACGTGCGCGCCGCCGCGCTGGCGCAACAGGTCGACCATGTATTTGAAGTACTCGACGTGGCCGCCCTGGTAGCTGCTGAGCGCGATGCCCTGCGCGTCTTCCTGCAGCGCCGCGGTGACCACTTCTTCCACCGAGCGGTTGTGGCCCAGGTGGATGACCTCGACCCCCATGCCCTGCAGGATGCGCCGCATGATGTTGATGGCCGCGTCGTGGCCGTCGAACAGGCTGGCCGCGGTGACGAAGCGCACCTTGTGCGTGGGGCGGTAGGCGGCCAGGGCGGCGTATTCGGCGGACAGGTCGGTCATGGTGGTGCTCTCGGTGCGACGGGGTCAGCGACATGCTTTGACGTTTACGTAAACGTCAACCGCAGATCATGCCATGGCGGCAGGCGGTGCGCAGCGTTCCACAGGCCTGCGCGGGGCGGCCCTATGGTTATCCCCGACAATACCGCCCGGGGAATGGCGTGCGCCGCTGATAGTCTGGCGCGCCCGCGGCCCCGGCTGCCTTCCCACCTGCGACCCGACCATGAGCTTTCTTGCCCTCGACATCGGCAACACCCGCCTGAAGTGGGCCTTGTACACGGCGCCGCACCCCGGCGCCGTGCTGCTGCAGCACGGGGCGGTCTTCCTGGAAACCATCGACGAGTTGTCCGAACGCGAATGGAAGCACCTGCCCGCGCCGTCCAGCATGCTGGGCTGCGTGGTCGCGGGTGACGCCGTGCGCCGCCGGGTAGAGGAACAAATGGACTTGTGGGATCTCGAGCCGCACTGGATAGTGCCCTCCGCGCATGAAGCCGGTATGAGCAACGGCTACGACCACCCCAGCCGGCTGGGCTCCGACCGCTGGGCCGCGCTGGCCGGTGCGCGCTCGCGCGTGCAGCAAGGCGGCACGCCGCGGCCAGCGCTGGTGGTGATGGTGGGCACGGCCGTCACGGTGGACGCGCTGGACGCCGAAGGCCGCTTCATCGGCGGCCTGATCCTGCCCGGCTTCGGCCTGATGCTGCGCGCGCTGGAGCAAGGCACGGCCGGCCTGAAGGTGCCCACCGGCGACGTGGTGGATTTCCCCACCAACACCAGCGACGCGCTGATGAGCGGCGGCGCCAACGCCATCGCCGGAGCCATCGAGCGCCAGCACCGCCGCCTGGTGCAGCGCACCGGGCAAGAGCCGCTGCTGCTGATGACAGGCGGGGCCACCAGCAAGCTCACGCCCATCACCGACCTGCACTTCGAGACCGTGGACACCCTGATCTTCGAAGGCCTGCTGCTGATGCAGTCGCGCCGGCTGGCGCTGTAGCGCCGGGGCCGGCGGCTAGCCGGCTTCAGCTGGAGATGTAGCTCTCGAGGTGGGCGATGGTGTGCTCGTGGTCGGCGATGATGTCGTCCATGATGTCGCGGATCGAGATCATGCCCACGACCGTGTTGCCGTCCACCACCGGCAAGTGGCGGATCTTCTTCTCGCTCATCAGCGCCATGCACACGCGCGTGCGGGTGTCGGATGTGACCGTGATGACGTTGCGCGTCATGATCTCGGCGACCTGGGTTTCCTTGGAATTGCGCCCCTGCAGCGCGATCTTGCGCGTGTAGTCGCGCTCGGAGAACACACCCACCAGCTTGCCGCCCTCCATGACCACGAGCGCGCCGACCTCGTGGCCGGCCAGCAGCTCGAGTGCTGCAAACACCGACTCATCGGGGCGCACGTGCCAGAGCGTGCCTTGGTGCTTCTTCAGCAGTTCGGAAACGGGTTTCATGTGAGCACCTCCATGCGCTTGGGGCCGCAGATTAACCCATCCGCGATGACGCGCCGCTGACGCTCAGCCGGGGTCGACGCGGTAGCGTGCCATCGCGTCGCGGATGTCGTGTGGCAGTGCCTGCGGCCGGTGCGTGTCCAGCGACGTGCACACCAGCACCTGGCGCGAGCGCAGGCGCAGTTGCGTGCCACCGTGCACCTGCCACGCCAGCGTCATGGCGCTGTGGCCCAGGCGCTCCAGCGCCAGGCTCCACTCGATGTCGTCGCCGTGGCGGCTGATGGCGGTGAAGTCGACTTCCAGCCTTACCGTGGGCAGGCCGATGCGGCGCGCCGCGATCAGCGGCGCGTAGGGCAGGCCCAGGCCTTCGTCGAACCACTGCTCGACCACGCCGTTGAGCATCACCAGGTACTGCGGAAAGAACACGATGCCGGCGGGGTCGCAGTCAGAGAAGCGCACGCGGCGCCGGGCGGTGAAGCGCATGTCAGGGCCTTGTCGAATGCTTTAGATGTCAACTAATCAAGCGATCGAGGCTATCATGGCAGCCATGCAAGACGCGCCGCGCCGCATCTGGGATATCTCGCCACCGCTGCGCACGGGTGTGCCGGTGTTCCCCGGCGACACGCCCTTTGCCAGCCGCTGGGTGGCGCGCATCGCACCCGGCTGCCCGGTGAACGTGAGCACGCTCACGCTCAGTCCGCACACCGGCGCACACGCCGACGCGCCGCTGCACTACGCCGATGACGGCGCGTCCATCGGCGATGTACCGCTGGCGCCCTACCTGGGCCGCTGCCGCGTGGTGCACGCCCTGGGCGTGGCGCCGCTCATCACCTGGGCGCACCTGGCGCACGCGCTGCACGACCTGCCGCCCCGCCTGCTGGTGCGCACCTATGCCCAAGCGCCGCAGGTCTTCGACCCCGCGCTGACAGCCTTCGCGCCCGTCACCCTGGAGCGCCTGGCCGACCTGGGCGTGCTGCTGGTGGGCATAGACACCGCCAGCATCGACCCGGCGGAAAGCAAGGATCTGCCCAGCCACCAGGTGCTGCGCCGCCGCGGCCTGCGCGTGCTCGAGAACCTGCTGCTGGACGACGTGCCCGAGGGCGACTACGAGCTCATCGCCCTGCCGCTGCGCCTGGTGCAGGCCGACGCCTCGCCGGTGCGCGCCATCCTGCGCGCCCTGCCCTGATCCACAAGGAGCCCCGATGACCCGAGACCAGGCCCTGGCGCTGGACGCCGCCGACGCGCTGGCGCCGCTGCGCGCGCAGTTCAGCCTGCCGCCGGGCGTGATCTACCTGGATGGCAACTCGCTGGGCGTGCTGCCGCGCGCCACCGCGGCACGCGTGCAGGCCGTGGTGCAGCAGGAATGGGGTACCGACCTCATCCGCAGCTGGAACAGCGCCGGCTGGATGGAACTGCCGCAGCGCATCGGCGACAAGATCGCGCGCCTGGTGGGCGCGGGTGCGGGTGAGCTGGTGGTGGCCGATTCGACCAGCGTCAACCTCTTCAAGGTGTTGAGCGCGGCACTGGACATGGCCGCGGCCGATGCGCCGCAGCGCCGCCGCATCGTCAGCGAGCGCAGCAACTTCCCCACCGACCTGTACATCGCCGAAGCGCTGGCACGCCAACGCGGGCTGGAGCTGGTGCTGGCCGAGGCCGATGACATTCCCGCTCTGCTGGACGAGCGCGTGGCCGTGCTGATGCTCACCCACGTCAACTACCGCAGCGGCCGCATGCACGACATGGCGGCGCTCTCAACGGCCGCGCGCAAGGCCGGCGCGCTGGCGCTGTGGGACCTGGCGCACAGCGCCGGCGCCGTGCCGGTGGACCTGAAGGGCGACGGCGCCGACTTCGCCGTGGGCTGCGGCTACAAGTACCTCAACGGCGGCCCGGGCGCGCCGGCCTTCGTGTGGGTGCACCCGCGCCATGCCGAGCGCTTCTGGCAGCCGCTGGCGGGCTGGATGGGGCATGCCGCGCCCTTCGAGTTCACGCCCGGCTACCGGCCGGCCGCGGGCATCGCACGCTACCTGTGCGGCACGCCGGCCGTGCTGTCGCTGGCGGCGCTGGAATGCGGCGTCGACACCGTGCTGGCAGCCGAGCCCCTGGGTGGCATGGCCGCGCTGCGCGCCAAGTCGCTGGCGCTGACACGGCTGTTTGCTGAAGCCGTGCAAGCCACCTGCCCGGGCCTGGCGCTGGTGTCACCGCAAGATGACGCGCGCCGCGGCAGCCAGGTCTGCCTCTCCCACCCCGAGATCGCGTACCCGGTGGTGCAGGCCCTGATTGCGCGCGGCGTGATCGGTGACTTCCGCTCGCCGGACATCCTGCGCTTCGGCTTCACCCCGCTGTACCTGCGCTTCTTCGACGCCTGGGACGCGGCCGAGCATCTGCGCCGGGTGCTGGACAGCGGCGAATGGCGCCGCCCCGAGTTCAACCAGCGCCATGCGGTGACCTGATGGCCGGCTGCCCGCAACACCCCGCCGAAGAGGGCGCCAGCCACCACGACGCGCGCCTGGACTTCAGCACCGCGATGAGCTATGGCGACTACCTGCACCTGGACCACGTGCTGAACGCCCAGCACCCGCTGAGCCCGGCGCACGACGAGATGCTGTTCATCGTGCAGCACCAGACCAGCGAGCTGTGGATGAAGTTGATGCTGCACGAGCTGCGCGCGGCCATGGGCCACCTGGCAGCCGACGCGCTGCAGCCGGCCTTCAAGGGCCTGGCGCGCGTGTCGCGCATCCTGGAGCAGATGGTGCACGCATGGGACGTGCTGGCCACGATGACGCCGCCCGAGTACAGCGCCATCCGCCCCTACCTGGCCGACAGCAGCGGCTTCCAGAGCTGGCAGTACCGCTGCATCGAGTTCAGCCTGGGCAACAAGAACGCCGCGCTGCTGCGCCCGCACGCGCACCGCCCCGACCTGCTGGCGCACGTGGAAGCCGCCTGGCGCGCGCCCTCGCTCTACGACGAAGCGCTGCGCCTGCTGGCGCGCCGCGGCCTGCCCGTGCCGGCCACGCACACCGAACGCGACTGGACCCAGCCCTACACGGAGAGCGCCGAGGTCGAGGCCGCCTGGCTGACGGTCTACCGCGCGCCGCAGACGCACTGGGACCTGTACCAACTGGGCGAGGAACTCACCGACCTGGAAGACAGCTTCCGCCTCTGGCGCTTCCGCCACGTCACCACGGTGGAACGCGTGATCGGCTTCAAGCGCGGCACCGGCGGCACCAGCGGCGTGGCCTACCTGCGCAAGATGCTGGACACCGTGCTCTTCCCCGAGATCTGGCGGCTGCGCACCGACCTCTGACCGGCGGCGGCGCCCAGCCCCGGCGCCTAGAATTTGCGACCCCCCGCGCCCGGAGCCTGCCCATGGACACCCGCACCTCGCCGATACGCCCCCGAATCGGCCAACTGCAGGCCCTGTTGCGGCGCGAAGGCCTGCACGCCTTGCTGGTGCCGTCCAGCGACCCGCACCTCAGCGAATACCTGCCCGAGCGCTGGCAGGGCCGGCAATGGTTGTCGGGCTTCACCGGCTCGATGGCCACGCTGGTGGTGTGCGTGGACCGCGCCGCGCTGTTTGCCGACAGCCGCTACTGGGTGCAGGCCGAAGCCGAACTGGCCGGCACCGGCATCGCGCTCGAGAAGATACCCACCGGCAGCTCCGCGCAGCACATCGACTGGCTGGTACAGCAGGTGCCCCGCGGCGCCACCATGGCCGTGGATGGCCAGGTGCTGGGCCTGGCCGCGGCCACCGCGCTGGCCCAGGCGCTGAGCGGCGCCGGGGTTCAACTGCGCACCGACCTCGACCTGCTGAACGAACTGTGGCCCGATCGCCCCGGCCTGCCGGCCCAGCCGCTGTACGAACACGCGCCACCGCACGCCGTGCAGACGCGCGCCGCCAAGCTGGCCGCACTGCGCCAGGCCATGGCCGCGCGCGGCGCCACGCACCACTTCGTGTCCACGGTGGACGACGTGGCCTGGATCACCAACCTGCGCGGCAGCGACGTGCCCTACAACCCGGTGTTCCTGGCGCACCTGCTGCTGGATGGGAACGGCGCCACGCTGTTCATCGGCGAAGGCAAGGTCGATGTCGCGCTGGCCGCGGCCCTGGCCGCCGACGGCCTGCGCCTGGCCCCCTACGCCCAGGCCGGTGCGGCGCTGGCGGCACTGCCCGCCGGCAGTCGGCTGCTGGTGGACCCGCGCCGCATCACCTGGGGCCTGCGCGCGCAGGTGGCGGCGGGCTGCGCGGTGATCGAGACCATCAATCCCAGCACGCTGCTCAAGAGCCGCAAGCTGCCGGCCGAGGCCGCCTTCATCCGCGAGGCCATGATCGAGGACGGCGTCGCGATGTGCGAGTTCTACGCCGAGTTCGAGGCCGCGCTGGCCGCCGGCGAGCGCCTGACCGAACTCAGCGTGGATGAGCGCCTGAGCGCGGCGCGCGCCCGCCGCCCCGGCTTCATGGGCCTGAGCTTCCCGGTCATCGCCGGCTTCAACGCCAATGGCGCCATGCCGCACTACCGCGCCACACCCGAGTCGCACGCGGTGATCCGGGGCGACGGCCTGCTGCTCATCGACAGCGGCGGCCAGTACCTGGGCGGCACCACCGACATCACGCGCGTCTGGCCCATCGGCAGCGTGAGCGCGGCCATGCAGCGCGACTACACGCTGGTGCTCAAGGGCACGCTGGCCCTGTCGCGCACGCGCTTTCCGCGCGGCACACCCAGCCCCATGCTCGATGCGCTGGCGCGCGCGCCGCTGTGGCAGCACGGCATCGAGTTCGGCCACGGCGTGGGCCACGGCGTGGGCTATTTCCTGGCCGTGCACGAAGGCCCTCAGAGCATCAGCAAGGCCCAGCCCGACGCGAACATGGCCATGGAGCCGGGCATGGTCACGTCCATCGAGCCGGGCGTGTACCGCACCGGGCAATGGGGCGTGCGCATCGAGAACCTGGTGCTCAACGTGCCGGCCACCACGCCCGAGGACGGCCGCTTCGGCGAGTTCCTGGAATTCGAGACGCTGACGCTGTGCCCGATAGACACGCGCTGCATCGACCGCAGCCTGCTGCGCGCCGATGAGATCGCCTGGCTGAACGGGTACCACGCCACCGTGCGCGAACGCCTGGCGCCGCGCGTGACCGGCGCGGCGCTGGCCTGGCTGATCGAACGCACGCAAGCGATCTGAGCGTGCTGGCGCTGGGCCTGGACCTGGGCGGCACCAAGCTCGCCGCCGCGCTGCTGGATGCCGGCGGAGCCACCCTATGGCAGCAGCGCTGGGCCACGCCGCAAGGCCACTACGAAGGCACGCTGGACACCCTGACTGCGGCCGTGCAGGCTGCGGAACAGGTGGCAGGCGGCCGGCCCTTCAGCATCGGCGTGGGCACGCCCGGCACGCAGACCGCGGCGGGGCTGATGAAGAACTGCAATTCCACTTGCCTGATCGGCCGGCCGCTGCAGGCCGACCTGCAGGCACGCCTGGGCCGGCCGGTGGCGCTGGCCAACGACGCCAACTGCCTGGCGCTGTCCGAAGCCACCGACGGTGCGGGCGCGGGCGCCGAGGTGGTGTTCGCCGTGATCCTGGGCACCGGTGCCGGGGCCGGCATTGCAGTGCACGGCCGTGTGCTCAGCGGCCCCAACGGCCTGGCCGGCGAATGGGGCCACAACCCGCTGCCCTGGGGCGCACCCGGCGAAGACCCGCCCTGGCCTTGCTACTGCGGCCGCAGCGGCTGCGTCGAGGGCTATGTCAGCGGCAGCGGCCTGGCGCGCGACCATGCCCACGTCACCGGCGAGGCGCTGGCGGGCGAGGCCATCGTGGCGCGCGCCGCCAGCGGCGACGCCGCCTGCGCCGCCACACTGGAGCGCCACGCGCTGCGCCTGGCGCGTGCGCTGGCCGCGGTCATCAACCTGCTGGACCCGGACGTCATCGTGCTGGGCGGCGGGCTCTCGCGGCTGCAGCACCTGTACACGCGCGTGCCGGCGCTGTGGGGCACCTGGGTGTTTGCCGCGGGTGGCGTCGAGCCGGTGCACACGCGCCTGCTGCCCAGCCTGCACGGCGATGCCTCGGGCGTGCGTGGCGCGGCCTGGGTCGGGCGCAGGGCGGCAGCCGGCTGAAGCCGGGCCTCAAGCTCCGGCCAGCTGGCTGGCAAAGCCGTGGTTCACGTCCCGGTGCTGCGCTTCATCGGCGCGCACCGCGCACACCAGTTCGCGCAAGCGGGCGTCGGCGGGCAGCTTCCAGTAGCGCAGCGCGATCTCGGGCGCAGGCACGTTGGCGGCGCGGCCACTGTCGATCTCGGCCAGGTAGCGCGTGTAGCTGAGCACCGCCTCTTCCTCGAAGTAGCCCACCAGCCGGTGCGCCGTGCGCCGCGAGACCAGGTACAGCAGCAGGAAGGCGGCAAAGAAGATCCACTGCGCCAGCAGGATCAGCCCCCGCTCCAGCGCCGTGGGCTGGGCGATCTGCACGAAGCTCATCAGGTGCATGCGCTCGTTCTCGGCCTCGTCCATGAGCCGGCGTATCCAGCCGTCGTCGTCGACCATGCGGCGCAGGCAGTGCAGGTGCGTGGCCATGGCGCCCACCATGCCCGGCACCGCCGCCACGGTTTCCAGCACCACGGCGCGGTGGCCGTAGCGCTGCGCGAAGAACAGGTCGGCCAGCCAGCGCATCAAGCGCGTGGCGGCCAGCGCGAAGCGGTCCGACGCGTCCTGCGGCGCGTGGTGCGGGGGCGCCGCGCTGGCGTCGTTCACGTCGGGGAGACCGGGCATTGCTTCATCGCAGCTCCAGCAGCAGTCGCCCACTGTGTGCGGCCTGCGTCGGCGGGTCTGTGCGCTGCGGCACCGTGGCCAAGTCGGCCGTGCCCAGCCCCCTGCCCTGGCGGCGGCGGGCTTGTCCTGGGCCGCAGCCATGGTATGCCTGTGCGCTGTCAAACAGACCGCGGCCGCGCTGGACTGCGACCATGCACTCACATCCGAGCCACAGGAGTGCTGCATGTCCCAGACCGAGAACAACGCGGCGCCGCCGACGACGATCGACGCCGACACCGACCTGGAAGCCGACAGGCTGCCCACGTCCTTTGGCGTCTTCAAGCCGGTGGGCTACGTGATGATGGGTCTGCCGACGCAGGGTCAGGCTGATGCGCTGCAAAGGGCGCTGCAGGGCGCCGGGTGGCCAGCCCCGACCTTGCACCACTTCGCCCCGCTCGAGAGCGTGTCCGAGCTGCGGGCGCTGGTGGACAAGGCCGGCCCCTTGTCCGGCTTCGGCTACGAGATCACCTTGCTGCGCCGTTACCTCAAGCTGGCGCAAGCGGGCTGGCGCTGGTTGCTGGTCAAGGTGGACGACGCCGACCATGCCGCAGCCGCGTGCGAAGTCGCCCGCGGCTGCGGCGCCACCCTGGGCGTCTACTACCGCAGTCTCACCGTCGAAGAACTGATCTGACGAAGGGCCGGCGCGCGCCGTCGCCGGGCGCCCGTTCTGTGTGCTTGCGGACAGACGCCCGAGACCGCCGCACAGAGCATGCGGGCGCAGGCCGCCGAGCCCTCCGCCAGCATCCCTGCCAGCACCCCACCACCCCATCAGGAATCCCCATGTCCGAAAAATCCGCCAGTGTTCTTTGGGCCGGCTCCGGCAAGCAGGGCCAAGGCCAGATCAGCACCGAAACCGGGGCGCTGATGGACTACCCCTACGGCTTTGCCAGCCGCTTTGGCGACGAACGCCGGGGCAGCAACCCCGAAGAGCTGCTGGCCGCTGCGCATGCCGCCTGCTTCACCATGGCGTTTTCATTCGCCTGCGACAAGGCCGGCTTCCCCACGAGCACGGTGGACACCCGCGCCCAGGTGCGCCTGTCGACGCAGGGCGAAGGCTTCGTGATCGACCGCATCGCGCTGCACATGCAGGCTGCGGTGCCCGGCCTGGACGAAGCCCGGTTCCAGCAGATCGCACAGTCGGCCAAGCGCGATTGCCCGTTGTCCAAGGCGCTGGCCAGCGTGGCCGAGATCAGCCTGCAGGCCAGCCTGCAGCCGACGCCCGTGCCGGCTTAGATGCGCTTGGTGGCGCCAGAATCTGCGCCTTGCGGCGCCCGGCAAGGCCTGAAGGGCCTTGTCGAGCTCGAGGCCTTGGACTCAGTCGCGGCGCGGATTGTTGGGTGCCCGGTCGAGCCGGTTGGGCACGCCGTCACCATCGCGATCGCGATCCCGGGCATTGGGGATGCCATCGCGGTCACGGTCGCCGCGGGCCCAGGCGCCGCGCCGCTGTTCCCAGCGACCGTCGCGCTCGACCCAGCTCGGCTGCGCGTAGATGTAGCCCGGCCGGCTGCGCATCCAGGAGCCGGCCACCCAGCGGTGGCGCTGCTGCCTGTTGTTCCAGTTCCAGTAGCCGGGCGACCAGTCGTAGCCACGGCGCGCCCGCGGCACAGCCTCGTCGCGCGGCGGCGGCGGCGCGATGCGGATGTACACGCTGCTGGCAGGGGCGGCCACCACGGGCGTGACCGCGGGGCCGAGGGTGGCCGCCACGAAGGCGGCAAACAGGATTCTCTTGAGCATCGAAGTCTCCGGTAAGCACAGAGCGCCCACTGTGGACCTCGATGACCCGGCGCGACGTAGGCCGAGAGGCCGTGCGCCGGTAGGCGCTGCCGCGATTCGTCAGCGCAGCCTCAGATGCTCAGCCCGCGCCCAAGTGCCGCGCCTGCGCGGCCAGTTCGGCGCGGAAGTCGGGGTGCGCAATGGCGATCAGCTCGGCTGCCCGCTGCCGCGCCGACTTGCCGCGCAACTGCGCCACACCGTATTCGGTGACCACGTAATCGACGTCGTTCTTGCTGGTGGTGACGTGCGTGCCCGGCGTCAGCGTGGGCACGATGCGCGACAGCGTGTCGCCCTTGGCCGTGGACGGCAGCACGATGAAGGCCTTGCCGCCGCGCGAACGGTTGGCGGCGCGCACGAAGTCCACCTGACCGCCCGTGCCCGAGTAGGGCGTGGGGCCCAGGCTTTCGGAGCCGCACTGCCCCAGCAGGTCGATCTGCAGCGTGGCGTTGATGGCCACCAGCTTGTCGTTCTGGCCGGCCAGCGCAGGGTCATTGGTGAAGTCCACCGGGTGGATCTCGAGCGCCGGGTTGCGGTGCATGAAGCGGTACAGCCGGGCCGAGCCCAGCGCAAAGGTGGCCACCATCTTGCCGGGCAGGTAGTTCTTGCGCCGGTTGGTGACGGCGCCGCTTTCCACCAGCGTCAGGATGCCGTCACCGATCATTTCGGTGTGTATGCCCAGGTCGTGCTTGCCGGTGAGCTGCATCACCACGGCATCGGGGATGCCGCCATAGCCGATCTGCAGCGTCGAGCCGTCGGCTATCAGATCGGCCACGTACTTGCCGATGGCCTGCTGCACCGGGCCGATCTTGGGCAGTCCGACCTCGAGCACCGGCTCGCTGCTTTCCACCAGCGCCGCCACCTGCGAGATGTGCACATGGCAGTTGCCGAAGGCGAACGGCACCTGGGGGTTGACCTCCAGCACCACCGCGCGCGCCTTGGCCACGGCGGCCATGGTGTAGTCGGCGCCCAGGCTGAGCGCGAAGTTGCCGTTCTCGTCCATGGGCGAAGCCATCGAGAACACCACGTCGGACGGGATCAGCCCGCGCTCGATCAGGCTGGGCAGTTCCGAGAAGCAGTTGGGGATGAAGTCGATCCAGCCCGCCTGCCCGCCGGCGCGCGTGGCGCCACCGTAGAAGAAGGCGACGTGCCGCACGTGGTCCACCGTGGCGGGGTCGATGTAGTCGTACTTGCGCACGCCCAGGATCTGCGCCACCTTCACGTCGCGCAGCGTGCGCCGCCGGTCGGACAAGGCCGTCAGCAGGGCCGGCGGCTCGGCCACGCCGGTGGGCACGATGATGAAGTCAGCGTCGCGCACCAGGGCCACGGCGTCGGCCGCAGACATGCGCTTGGATTGGTACTGGGCCTGGTGGGACATGCGGGCTCCGGATGGGTGATGCACCCCGGCCGCGCAGGCAGGGGCGCCTACCCGGCGATGGTAGCCAATGGGGCGGGCTCACCCGCTCGATGCCGAAGGCCTCATCGCTGGGCATCGGAACCACACGCCGGGTCTGCCCCCCGGCGCGATCGGTACCACGCTCCTGCCGCGCTCGTGCCGCCTCGATGATGAGAAGCACAACTCGACACACCTTGGGCGAGCTGGGCGCTCACGCCGGCTTGACTTTGCCGAAATTTGGGATAAATTTCCCAACCATGGATTCCGCCAATCGACTTCACACCGCGCTGAGCGCCGCCATGCTGCAGTTGCTGAGGCCGCTGTGCCGGCTGCTGCTGCGCCACAACGTGCCCTTCGGTGTGCTGGAAGAACTGGCCAAGCACGCCTACGTGCAGGTGGCCATGGACGAGTTCGGGATCCCCGGCAAGAAGCCCAGCATCTCGCGTGCGTCCATCCTGACCGGCCTGACCCGCAAGGACGTGCAGCGCCTGGTCACCGGCCCCGAGCCGGTGCACGCCCTGCCCACCGACGCGGCCAACCGCGCCACCCGCGTGCTGACCGGCTGGGTGCGCGACGCCCATTGCCAGGACGCTTCCGGCCAGCCCCTGCCCCTGTCCCTGCAGGATGGCGAGCACAACTTCGCCGAACTGGTGCGCCGCTACAGCGGCGACATGCCGGTGCGCGCGGTGCTGGACGAACTGCTGCGCGTGGGTGCCGTGGTGCGCCGCGACGACCAGCTTCTGGTGCCGGTCACCCGCGCCTACGTGCCCAAGTCCAGCGAGGTGGACATGCTGGCCATCCTGGGCAACGACGTGGCCGACCTGGTGACCACCATCGACCACAACCTGCAACACGGCGACACCGACCCGCGCTACCAGCGCAAGGTGATGTACCTCAGCATCCCCGCCGCCGTGGTGCCTGACTTCAAGCGCGAAAGCGCAGCCCGCGCCCAGAGCCTGCTGGAGCATCTGGACCGCTGGCTGTCCGACAAGGACGCACTGATCCCCGACGACCAGCCCGACGTACCGCGTGTGCGCCTGGGCCTGGGCATTTACCACATCGAGGCAGCTTCAGCCCCGAAATCTTCCCAAGGAGAGTTGACATGACGATCAAGACCAAGGCGGCCCTGGCCGCGGTATTCAGTGCAGCCCTGCTGGCCGCTTGCGGCGGCGGCGGCGGCGGCATCGACGGCACCGGCGGTGGCGGCAGCACCGGCACCGGCGTGGCCTTCGGCACGGTGACCGGCTACGGCAGCGTCATCATCAATGGCGTGCGCTATGAGGACAACGGCGTCACCATCACCAAGTCCGACGACAGCACCGTCCGCGGTGACGGCGCCGGCGCCGCGACCCGCGCCGCCCTGCCCATCGGCAGCGTGGTGCGCGTGGACTTCAACAGCGCCACCAACGTGCTGGGCTTCAAGGTGGACGACTCCGTCAGCGGCCGCATCGAGAGCGTGACGCCCGGCAGCGTGGTGGTGATGGGCCAGACCGTGCGCATCGACGACACCACCAGCCAGTACGAGGACAACCTGCTGCGGACCGGCGGCGTGGCACTGAACGTGGGTGACTTCATCCGCGCACAGGGCACGGTGGTCAGCGGCGGCACGCTGCAGGCCAGTTACCTGGTCAAGCCGTCCGCCAGCGGCACGCTGCTCGAGGCCAAGGGCGTGGTCAGCAACCACAACGGCAGCAGTTCGTTCAGCGTGGGCAGCCTCAACGTCACCTACAGCGGCAGCACCATCACCAGCGACATGCCCTCTGGCAACTGGAACGGTCTGGTGGTGGAAGTGAAGGGCAGCGCCTGCTCCGGCGCGGCGCCCGCCCCCTGCGGCACCTTGACCGCCACCAAGGTGGAACCGGAAGGCGGCCTGTCCAGCAGCAGCAGCCGGTCGCAGGCCGAGGTGGAAGGCATCGTGCGCAGCGGCACGCAGGCCAGCTTCCAGATCGGCAACGTCACGGTCACCACCAGCACCAGCACGCGCTGGGAAGGCGGCACGTCGGATGACTGGGCCTTGGGCGTGAAGCTGGAAGCCGAGGGCTCGCTGGCCAACGGCGTGCTGACCGCCACCAAGGTGTCGCTGCGCGATGGCTCGCGCCTGGAAGGCAACGTCACCGCGCAGGTACTGACCAACGGCGTGCTGACCTTCAAGCTCACCGGCCTGCCCAACGTGACGATCAAGGCCAACGCCAGCACCGAGCTCGACGGTCTGACGCTGAGCGGTGTGACAGCCGGCCAGCACGTGCGGCTGCGCGGCCGCGTGGCCAGCGACGGCACCACCGTGGTGGCCACCGAGCTGGATTCCCGCAACGCCGACACCCGCCTGGAACTGCGCGGCATGGTCACCGTCGTGTCCGGCACCTCGCTCACCATCCTGGGCACGCAAGTCAACGTCGCCGGCCTGTCGTACACCGACTCCCGCGGCGCTGTCGACGTGCCCATGACGCAGGCCGACTTCCTGGCCGCCGCCCAAGTCGGCGCCACGGTGAAGCTGCGCAGCAACAACAACGGCACCAGCTGGAGCGAAGCCGAACTGGAAAACGACTGACCCAGGGCTTGACCCCCTGAAAAACGGCGCGGCTTCCGCGCCGTTTTTCTTTTGGTGCTTGGCGCGTCAAGCAGTGATGGTGGGCTCAGCCGCCGTCCAAGTGCAGATTCAGGGTTGTGCAGGGGAGCGCCGGCCGCGGGCACGGACACAATGTCATCGTGCGCACCACCCTGAGGCGCGACCGCCCTCGGTTCAAAGGTCAAAGCTGCGACACGCACTTGCGCAGCGACGTGCGTAGCCAGAGCCAGTTGCACGAGTGCAAGTCATTGATAAATCAACACTGTTCATCAGATGAAACTTGCCACCTGGAACGTCAACTCGCTCGCCGTGCGCCTGCCGCAACTGCTGGACTGGCTGGCGGCGCAGCCGCCCGAGGCGCCGGTGGACACGCTGGTGCTGCAGGAGACCAAGCTCACCGACGATCGCTTTCCGGTGGCCGAGATCGAATCCGCCGGTTACGCGGTGCAGTTCTTCGGCCAGAAGACCTACAACGGCGTGGCCCTGCTCAGCCGCATGCCGGCCACCGACGTGCTGCGCAACATCCCCGGCCTGGACGACGAGCAGGCGCGCGTGATCGCTGCCACCGTGGAGGGTGTGCGCACCATCGGCGCCTACTTCCCCAACGGCCAGGCGCCCGACAGCGACAAGTTCGCCTACAAGATGCGCTGGCTGGATGCGCTGCGCGGCTTCGTGCGCGCCGAGATGGCGCAGCACCCCGAACTGGTGCTGATGGGCGACTTCAACATCGCGCCCGAAGACCGCGACGTCTATGACCCGGTGGCCTGGGCCGGGCAGATCCTGTGCACGCCCGAGGAACGCGCGCACTTCCAGGCCCTGCTGGACCTGGGCCTGGTGGACGCCTTCCGGCTGTTCGAGCAGCCGCTCAAGAGCTGGTCGTGGTGGGACTACCGCAACCTGGCCTTCCGCAAGAACCAGGGCCTGCGCATCGACCACATCCTGGTCAGCGCGGCGCTCAAGCCGCGCGTGCAGGCCTGCAGCATCGACAAGCTGCCGCGCAAGAACGAGCGCCCCAGCGACCACGCGCCGGTGCTCGTGACCCTGGCCTGATCACCGCAGCCCGCGCGGCTGGCGGATCACTCTTCCAGGCCCAGTTCCTGGATCTTGCGCGTGATGGTGTTGCGGCCAATGCCCAGGCGCTGCGCCGCCTCGATGCGGCGCCCGCGCGTCAGGTCGAGCGCGGTCTGGATCAGGCCGCGTTCGAACTGCCGCGTCAGCGTGTCCCAGACTTCGGGCTCGTTGGCATCGAGCCGGCGCCGCGCCTCGCGCTTGAGGTCGGCCAGCCAGGCGGGCGGCACGGCCTGACCGGCCACCACCGGGGTGGCAGCGGCGGGGGTCGGCGCTGATTCGGCCACCTCGGGGGCGCCGCCGAAAGCCAGCGATGGCGCGGATTCCAGCAACTCCGGTGGCAGGTCCTTGGGCTCGACCACCTGGGCCGGCGCCATCACCGTGAGCCAGTGGCACAGGTTCTCGAGCTGGCGCACGTTGCCCGGAAAGTCGAACTCGGCCAGCCGCGCCAGCGCCGCTTCGGTGATGCGCTTGGCCTCCACGCCCAGTTCTCGTGCACTCTTGCCCAGGAACAGGCGCGTGAGCATCGGGATGTCTTCGCGCCGCTCGCGCAGCGGCGGCAGGCGCAGCCGGATGACGTTGAGGCGGTGGTACAGGTCTTCGCGGAACACGCCCTGGCGCACGCGCTCTTCCAGGTTCTGGTGCGTGGCGGCGATCACGCGCACGTTGGCCTTCAGCGGTTGGTGCCCGCCCACGCGATAGAACTGGCCATCCGACAGCACGCGCAGCAGCCGCGTCTGCAGGTCGAAGGGCATGTCGCCGATCTCGTCCAGGAACAGCGTGCCGCCGTCGGCCTGTTCGAAGCGGCCGCGGCGCGTGGTCTGCGCGCCGGTGAAGGCGCCGCGCTCGTGGCCGAAGAGCTCGCTTTCCAGCAGGTCCTTGGGGATGGCCGCGGTGTTGATGGCCACGAACGGGCCCTTGTTGCCCATGTCGCCGCGCGGGCTGTGCTTGTGCAGCGCGCGCGCCACCAGTTCCTTGCCGGTGCCGCTCTCGCCGGTGATCATTACCGTCACGTTGCTCTGGCTCAGGCGGCCGATGGCGCGAAACACGTCCTGCATCGCCGACGCCTGGCCCAGCATTTCGGGCGCCTGCGTCTGCGCCGCGTCGGCCACTTCTTCGCGCAGGCTCTCGTCGACCGCGCGGCGGATGAGCTCCACCGCCTTGTTCAGGTCGAAGGGCTTGGGCAGGTATTCGAAGGCGCCGCCCTGGAAGGCGCTGACCGCGCTGTCCAGGTCGGAGTACGCCGTCATGATGATCACCGGCAGCCCGGGATGGCGCTGCTTGACCTCGGCCAGCAGGTCGATGCCGCTGCCGCCGGGCATGCGGATGTCGCTGACCAGCACCTGCGGCGAGTCTTCTTCCAGCGCCCTGACCACTTCCTTGGGGCTGGCAAAAGTGCGCACGCTGAACTGCTCGCGTGCCAACGCCTTTTCGAGCACGAAGCGGATGGATTGATCGTCGTCTACGACCCAGATGGGCTTCATGCGGGGTTTGGACCCTTCAAGGCAGCGGAATCAGTATCTTGAACACCGTGCGTCCGGGTGCGCTGTCGCATTCGATCGTGCCGTTGTGTTGCTGCACGAAGGTTTGCGCCAGCGTCAGCCCGAGCCCGGAGCCACCCTCGCGCCCTGACACCAAAGGGTGAAAGATGCGATCGCGGATGGCCTCGGGCACGCCTGGACCGTTGTCCTCGATATGCAATTCCAATGCCAGACGGAAACGACGCCGTCCGAAGGTGACCTGGCGCGACACGCGCGTGCGCAGCTGCAGGCGGGCGTCGCCCGCATTGATGCGCTCGGCCAGCGCCTGGGTGGCGTTGTGCACGATGTTGAGCACGGCCTGGATGAGCTGCTCGCGGTCGCCGCGAAACTCTGGGATGGAGGTGTCGTAGTCGCGCTCCACCGTCAGGCCGCGCGGGTACTCGGCCAGGATGAGCGAACGCACGCGCTCGCACACCTCGTGGATGTTGACGTCGCCCACCATCTGCGCGCGCCGGTGCGGCGCCAGCAGGCGGTCGACCAGGGCCTGCAGGCGGTCGGCCTCGTGGATGATGACGCCGGTGTATTCCATCAACTCCTTCGAGTTGATCTCCATCGCCAGCAACTGCGCCGCGCCGCGGATGCCGCCCAGCGGGTTCTTGATCTCGTGCGCCAGGTTGCGCACCAGTTCCTTGTTGGCCTGGGCCAGGCCCAGCGTGCGCTCTTCGCGGTCCAGCCGGGTCTGCTGCTCGATCTCGATCATCTCCACCAGGATGCGGTCGGGCCACTCGGTCTGGTTGACGATCACGTGCACCGGCAACTCGCCCGTGCCCAGCGGCATGCGCTTCATCAGTGCATCGAAGCGGCTGGTCGAGACCTGATTGCCGGCCACCATGGCCAGCGTGTCGCGCATCTGCGTGGCGTCGACCAGCCAGTCGTGGATGCTGCCGCGCCGCAGCGCACGGCGCGACACGCTGATCGTGTTTTCGAGCGCCGAATTGGCCTGCAGGCAGTGGCCGTCGGGGTCGACCAGGGCCACCATGGTGGCCAGCAGGTCGAAGGTGTCGAATCCGGGCAGTGGCCCCGTGGTGCTCACTGCGGCAGCTTGGACAGCTCGCGCTTGAGCGCCGCAATGTCGGATTCCTTGCGCGTGATCGCCGCCTTCATCTCGGCCACGCGGTCCAGGAAGCGCTGGTAGTTGCGCTCGTCGCCGCCGCGCTCGGGCTCGCCGCCCTTGAAGTCACGCTGCAGCGCTGCCAGGCGGTCTTCCTCGCGCCGCAGTTCGTCGGCCAGGATGCGGCGGGCGTCGCTGTCGCGCGCGCGCTGCGAGGCCGGGTCGACGCGGCTGTCGGCCGGCCGCGGCCCGCTGGCAACCCCATTGGCCGGGCGCGGCCGCGCCGGGCCCTGGATCACGGTGACCGGGGCACCCTCGATGGTGCGGCAGCCCTTGTCGCGGGCTTCATCCACCGACAGCGCATCGGTATAGAGCACCGGCGGGCCGGGGCAGCGGTAGACCGGCTTGGCATTGTCCTGTGCCCACGCGGCCGTGGGCAGGGCCAAGGCAAGGGAGCCAGCAAGGGCAGACAGGCGGAGGTATTGCTGAGGTGCAACCATGGCCGCATTGTCGCGCAGGCTGCAGCCAGCCCGCAAAGCGCAAGAGGGGCGAGCCCTTGCGGACCCGCCCCTCTCTTACAAGCTTGATGGCTTGTTTACAGCGAGTAGTACATGTCGAACTCGCAGGGGTGCGTGGCCATGCGGAAGCGCGTCACTTCCTGCATCTTCAGGTCGATGTAGGCGTCGAGGTAGGCGTCGGTGAAGACACCGCCCTTGGTCAGGAAAGAGCGCTCGCGGTCCAGGTACTCCAGCGCCTGTTCGAGGCTGGCGCAGACCGTGGGGATCTTCGCGTTCTCTTCGGGCGGCAGGTGGTACAGATCCTTGGTGGCGGGGTCACCGGGGTGGATCTTGTTCTCGACGCCGTCCAGGCCGGCCATCAGCAGTGCGCTGAAGCCCAGGTAGGGGTTCATCAGGGGATCGGGGAAGCGCGCCTCGACGCGGCGGCCCTTGGGGTTGGCCACGTAGGGGATGCGGATCGAGGCCGAGCGGTTCTTGGCCGAGTAGGCCAGCTTCACCGGGGCTTCGAAGCCGGGCACCAGGCGCTTGTAGCTGTTGGTGCCGGGGTTGGTGATGGCGTTGAGTGCGCGCGCGTGCTTGATGATGCCGCCGATGTAGTACAGGGCGAAATCGCTCAGGCCGGCATAGCCGTCGCCGGCGAACAGGTTGACGCCGTCCTTCCACACGCTCTGGTGCACGTGCATGCCGCTGCCGTTGTCACCGACCACGGGCTTGGGCATGAAGGTGGCCGTCTTGCCGTAGGCGTGGGCCACGTTGTGGATCACGTACTTCTGCAGCTGCGACCAGTCGGCGCGTTGCACCAGGGTGCTGAACTTGGTGCCCAGCTCGTTCTGGCCCGGGGCCGCGACCTCGTGGTGGTGCACTTCGACCGGGATGCCCAGCGACTCGAGGATCAGGCACATCTCGCTGCGCATGTCCTGGAAGCTGTCGACCGGGGGCACCGGGAAGTAGCCGCCCTTGACCGGCGGACGGTGGCCCATGTTGCCGCCTTCGAAGGTGGCGCCGGTGTTCCAGGGCGCTTCTTCGGAGCCGATCTTGAAGGAGCAGCCCGACATGTCGTTGGTCCACTGCACCTGGTCGAAGATGAAGAACTCGGGCTCGGGGCCGAAGTAGGCGGCGTCACCCAGACCGCTGGCCTTGAGGTAGGCCTCGGCGCGCTTGGCCAGCGAACGCGGGTCGCGCTCGTAGGGCTTGCCGTCGGTGGGGTCGAGCACGTCGCAGCTCAGCAGCAGCGTGGGCTCTTCGAAGAAGGGGTCGAGGTTGGCGGTGTTGGGGTCGGGCATCAGCAGCATGTCGCTGGCCTCGATGCCCTTCCAGCCGGCGATCGACGAACCGTCGAAGGCATGGCCCGAGGAGAACTTGTCTTCGTCGAAGTGGGAAACAGGCACGCTGACGTGCTGTTCCTTGCCGCGGGTGTCGGTGAAGCGGAAGTCGACGAACTTGACTTCGTTGTCCTTCACCATCTTCATCACGTCGGCAACGGTTTTTGCCATTCAGAATTCTCCTAGCGGGGCTCGAGGGGGGTGGTTGTTGGCTGGGGGGCTGGCAGGGATGCAAGACCCTTGGGGCACCCGGCAATTTAGCAGAAAGCATGCCGGCGGCCGGGCGGGGCCGAGCCGGCCTCGAGCGGGCCCGCCCGGGCCTGACCACGCCTCCTTTGCCCAATATCGGTGCACCGCAAGTCGGCTCAACGCACCACTTCAGGGCCAAGACGCGCACCAAACTGTTGCAGGTTGGCGCGCAGCTCGGCAAAGGCGTCCACCGGGTCTTGCGCGCTCTTCACGCCCAGCTCGATGTGGCGGCCCCACTCGGGGTGGGTGACGCTGGGCAGGCTGAAGACCTTGACGCCGGGGAAGCGCGCCTCGATGGCTTCCATCATCGGCGTCAGGCTGGCTTCCATCGCGCCGAACACGATGACCGAGCGCTCGACCGTGCGGCCGCCACCGTGCAGGTGGGCGTAGCGCGTGTCCAGCACCCATTCGATCATGGGCCAGGCCATCACCGGGAATCCGGGCAGGAAGTGCACCTCGCCCACCGAGAAGCCGGCGATCTTGTTGAAGGGGTTGGGGATGATCTGCGCGCCCACCGGGAACATGCCCATGTTCAGGCGGTGCTGGTTGTCGGCGCGCTCGGGCTCGTAGGGCTGTCCCTGCTCGAGCGCCACGTCGCGCATGCGCTCCAGGATGAGGCTGCGCGCCTCGGGGTGCAGTTGCAGCTCGACCCCCAGCGCCGCGGCCGCGCACTGGCGCGTGTGGTCGTCGGGCGTGGCGCCGATGCCGCCACAGCTGAACACCGGGCCGCCGCTGGCAAAGGCCTCGCGCAGCGCGGCGGTGATGCGCGGGCGGTCGTCGCCCACGTAGCGCGCCCAGGCCAGTTGCAGGCCGCGCGCGCCCAGCAGCTCGATCACCTTGCTCAGGTGCTTGTCCTGGCGCTTGCCCGAGAGGATCTCGTCGCCGACGATGATCAGGCCGATGTCGATGTTCATGGGGCAGTGCCTTCCGGAAGGGCCGGTGCAGGGCCGGCGGTGGGTTCGGCCAGACGCATGCGCTGCAATTCGGCCAGCGCGAAGTGCGCGAACCAGCAGGAAGCGAAGGCGAACACGATGGTGTACAGCCACACCGAGACCACGGCCAGCAGCGGGGCGAAGATCAGCGCCGCCGCGCTGGCCGCCCACAGCAGCGAGGGCAACGCCCCCAGATAGCCACAGGCGATGCCCATGGCCAGCAGCGACCAGCGCCGATGGCGCATCAGCGTGTGGCGCTCGGCGTCCGAGGCATATTCGGCCAGCACGTCGAAGCCCAGCACGCGGCAGGTCAGCCAGCCCCAGATCAGCGGCGGCAACACCAGCACCAGCGGCGGCACGAACCACAGCGGCACGCTCAGGGCCAGCGCCAGCAGCGCCGCGGCGGTGCAGGCCAGCGGCCACAGCAGCATCTTCCACAGCGGCGCACCCTGGCGCGCCTGCAGCCCCGGGAATCGCCTGGCCACCACCAGCCGCACCACCGCGGGCGTGACCATCCACGACACCAGCAGCAGGGTCAGCACCACCACCAGCGGCACCGACAGCGCCACGATGATCAGCGGCGCCATCAGCGATCGCAGCGACTGCAGGCCCACGCTGTCCAGCCACTCCAGCATGCTTTGCACCAGCGCCCACTGCTGCAGCGCGGCGCGCACCCCGTCCACGGCGCTTTCCCAGTAGGCCCAGCCCAGCAGTCCGACCAGGGCACCGCACAAGGCCAGCGGCAGCAGCGACCACAGCAGCACACGCGGATGCAGGCAGTAGGCGGCGGCCCGCCACAGGGCGTCGAGGATGTCGCGCACGCGGGCTGCGGCTAGCGCATGTTGCCGGTGTGGCCCAGCGAATAGCGGCCCGGCTGCGGCCACACCGTCAGGCCGTGGGGTTCGGCACCGACCTTGATCCGGTCGACCGCACCGTTGCTGGTGTCGAAGCGGTAGACCACGTGGTCGAAGCGCGCGCCCAGCCACAGCCAGCGGCCGTCGGCGCTGACGTTGCCCATGTCGGGACTGCCGCCGCCGGGCACCGGCCAGCGCGCCACCACCTTCTCGGTGGCGAAGTCGATCACCGTCACGCCGCCGTCGCCGCGCTTGCCGCCGTGGATCTTGTGCGAACCGCGGTTGATCACGTACAGCTGCTTGCCATCGCGGCTGGGATACAGGCCGTGCGCGCCCAGCGCCGTGGGGATGAAGCCCAACTGCTTGAAAGCCGCACCGTCGATGACGTGCACACCGTCGGCATGCATGTCGGCCACGTAGAAGCGGCTGCCGTCGGGCGAGGATCGGATGTCCTGCGGCATGCCCTTGTCCACGCTGCAGAGTTCGGTCTCGCCCGGCTCCCACACCTGCCCGGGCCTGGCGCGCGCCGCGACCGGCCTTTCCTTGAAGCGCGTGGCCGGCATCTGCAGCTTGAGGTAGCCCATGACCTTGCGCTGCTCCAGGTCGATCTTGGCGAGGGTGCCGTTGAACTCGCAGGTGAAGATGGCCCAGCGGCTGTCGATGGCGAACTCGGCGTGGTTGATGCCGGGGCAGCCCGGCACCTCGATCGCGTACTGCGGCTGCATGGTCTTGGCGTCGCGGAAATCCAGCCGCTTGCGCGCCTCGGCCACCACGATGGACGACTTGCCGTCGGGCGTGAAGTACATGTTGTACGGGTCATCGACCATCACCGCCTTGCCCGGCTTGCCGGTGCGCGGGTCGATGGGCGTCAGGCTGCCGTCGTTGCGGTTCTCGGCATTGTTGGTGACCCACAGCGTGCGCATGTCCCACGAGGGCACGATGTGCTGCGGCCCGCGGCCGACCTTGAAGCGGTCGACCACCTTGAGCGTCTTGGGGTCGATCACGATCACGTCGTTGGACTGCAGGTTGGGCACGTACACGCGCTCGGGGTCGGCCGCCACCTCGGGCCGCAGCTTGCCGGCCGCGGTTTCGCTGTACAGGTTGCGCGCGTCGGGCACGGGCGGCACGCCGGTCGGGGGGATCACGCTGTCGGCGGCGTTGGCGGCGGCACCCAGCAGCAGCAACAGGCCGGCGGCCAGGGGCACGCGCGGGTACTTCTTCGGGAACATGGGAAGGCTTTCGATCAAGGTTTGCCGGTCGTGCGGAGTTCTGGCAGCCGCTGGCGGATGGCCGCCACTGACTGCTCGACGATATGGTCTGCGCCCAGCCGGCCGAGCTCGGCAGTGGCGCGGCGCGGGTCACCTGTCACGCCATCGCCCTGCGCGCCGCGCGGCCGTGCCTGGGCCACGTCCATGCGCACCAGCGCCGGGGCCGTGGCCAGGGTGAGCGCGGTGTCGGCCAGGCCGGCATGCGTGCCCACTTCGTCGGGCGTGTAGCCGCGCGCCTGCAGCAGCGCGGCAAAGCCGTCGGTGGCGGCGCGGTAGTACTCGGGCAGCGCGTGCACGCGGCAGCGCGACGCGGCGGCCGCTTCGCGGTTGAGCGCCATGGCCACGCGCTCCAGGCTGGGCCGATAGCCGCCGTGGTCGCCCAGAAAGAAGACGTCGCACAAGCCATGCGCGCGCAGGCTGCGCACCGTGGCCGTCAGCACCGCCTCGAAGGCGGGCTCGGGGATGGACAGCGTGCCGGTCCAGCGCATGTGGCCGGCAGGCGGCGCGATGCGGCCTTCGGGCACGTAGGCCAGCACCGGCGCGACCACGGCGTCGCCCAGACGCTGGGCGATGCGTTCGGCCAGCCAGCGCACGCGCTGGTTGTGCTTGCCCAGCGCCAGGTGCGGGCCGCTCTGCTCGGTGCCGCCCAGCGGCACGAGCGCGGTGCGCACGCCGCCGGCGATGCGCTCGCGCAGTTCGGTCCAGCTCAGCTCTTCGAGCTGCACGCTGGGCGGCCCCGGCGCGGCACCGGCCGCGGCGGGCAGCAGGGCCGCCAGCAAGAGCAGGGGCCAGCGCGCCGCGCTACTTGTCATTGCCACCCAGCAGACCGCCCAGCAGGCCACCGCCCACGGCCAGGCCGCCGAGCGCGGTTTCTTCCTTGCCACCGCCACGCTGCGGCGCCGCGGCAAACACGCGCGACGCCAGGCGGCTGAAGGGCAGGCTCTGCAGCCACACCGTGCCCGGCCCGGTGAGCTTGGCGAAGAACAGGCCTTCGCCGCCAAAGAGCGCGGTCTTGATCTTGCCGACGTACTGGATCTGGAAGTCCACCGTGGGCGTGTAGGCCACGATGCACCCGGTATCGACCATCAGCACCTGGCCGGGTTGCAGCTCGCGCCGCACCACCGTGCCGCCGGCGTGGACGAAGGCCAGGCCGTCGCCTTCGAGCTTCTGCATGATGAAGCCCTCGCCGCCGAAGAACCCTGCCGACAGCCGGCGCTGCAGCGCGATGCCCAGCGACACCCCGCGCGCGGCGCACAGGAACGAATCCTTCTGGCAGATCAGCAGGCCGCCGAGCTGGCTCAGGTCCATGGGGATGATCTTGCCGGGATAGGGCGCACCGAAGGCCACGCGCTGCTTGCTGGCGGTCTGGTTGGTATAGACCGTGGTGAACAGCGATTCGCCGGTGACCAGGCGCTTGCCGGCGCCCAGCAGCTTGCCGAACAGCCCGCTGCCGCCGCCGCTGCCGTCGCCGAAGACCGTGTCCATGCTGATGCCGGCGTCCATGAAGAACAGGCTGCCGGCCTCGCCCACCGCGGCCTCGCCGGGGTCGAGCTCGACCTCGACGAACTGCATCTCGGAGCCCTTGATCTCGTAGTCCACCACGTCCATGGCCATCGCCGCATCTCCCTTGCTGAAGCCTGCCGGCATGGTACCCAAGGACAAATCCGCCCTGCGCATGCAGGCACGCTGATAATCGCCCGCCATGCTGACCGCCATCTTCGCCGTGGGCCTGGGCGCGGCCCTGGGCGCGTTGTTGCGCTGGGGCCTGGGAATCGGCCTCAACCACCTGTGGCCGGCGCTGCCGCCGGGCACGCTGGTGGCCAACCTGGTGGGCGGCTACCTGATCGGCCTGGCCATGGTGCTGCTGGCCGACGCACCGCAGCTGCCGCCCGAGTGGCGCCTGTTTCTCATCACCGGCTTCCTGGGCGGGCTGACCACTTTCTCCACCTTCTCGGCCGAGGTGGTGCACGCGCTGCAGCAGGGCCGCACCGGCTGGGCCCTGGCCACGGTGACCACGCACGTGTTGGGTTCGCTGGCGCTCACGCTGGCCGGCGTGGCCAGCGCGGCCTGGCTGCGGCGCTAGGCAGCCCGCCCCATTCCGCGCCGGGGGCGGCTCGTAAAATCGCAAGGCCTCGAACAAGCGCGCCGCGCGGAGACTCTTGATGACCCCAGCCGAGATCCTGGCCCAGTACGGCCCCCGCGAAGCGATGGAGTACGACGTGGTCGTGGTCGGCGCCGGCCCGGCCGGCCTGGCCACCGCGATCCGCATCAAGCAGATCGCCCCGGACCTGTCGGTGGTGGTGCTGGAAAAGGGCTCGGAACCGGGCGCGCACATCATCTCGGGCGCGGTGATGGACCCGCGCGCCATGAACGAGCTGTTCCCCGACTGGAAGGCGCTGGGCGCACCGCTGCTGCAGCCGGTCACCGGCGATGATCTGCTGGTGCTGACCGCCACCCAGGCCCGCCGCACGCCCGACTCGCTGGTGCCCGACTGCTTCCACAACCAAGGCAACTACGTCATCAGCCTGGGCGCCGTGGTCAAGTGGCTGGCCGGCCAGGCCGAGGCCCTGGGCGTGGAGATCTTCCCCGGCTTTGCTGCCGCCGAGGTGCTGTACAGCGACGACGGCGCGGTGCGCGGCGTCGCCACCGGCAACTTGGGGCTAGGCAAGGACGGCCAGCCGCACGACGGCTTCCAGCTGGGCATGGAACTACTCGGCAAGTACACGGTGTTTGCCGAAGGCGCGCGCGGCCACCTGGGCAAGCAGCTCATCGCCCGCTACCAGCTCGACGCCGGGCGCGACCCGCAAAGCTATGCCATCGGCCTGAAGGAGCTGTGGGAGATCCCGCCCGCGCAGGCCAAGCCGGGCCTGGTGGTGCACACCGCCGGCTGGCCCATGGACGACCAGACCTACGGCGGCGGCTTTCTCTACCACCTGGAAGGCAACCGCGTCACGCTGGGGCTGGTGGTCGGACTGGACTACCAGAACCCCTGGCTCAGCCCGTTCGAAGAGATGCAGCGCTGGAAGACGCACCCGGCCATCCGCGCCCACATCGAAGGCGGCAAGCGCATCGGCTATGGCGCGCGCGCCATCGTCGCGGGTGGCATCCTGAGCCTGCCCAAGCTGGTGTTCCCGGGCGGGGCACTGGTGGGCTGCGACGCCGGCACGCTGAACGCGGCGCGCATCAAGGGCAGCCACGCCGCGCTCAAGACCGGCATGCTGGCCGCCGAGGCCCTGGCCGCGGCGCTGCAGGCCGGGCGCGCGGGCGACGAGTTGGCGGCCTACCCCGAGGCCTTCGAGAAGAGCTGGCTGTTCGATGAGCTGCAGCACAGCCGCAACTTCAAGCAGTGGTTCAAGCAGGGCCAGTGGGTGGGCATGGCCATGACCGGCATCGAGCAATGGCTGCTGCCCAAGCTGGGCATCAAGAGCCCGCCCTGGACGCTGCACCGCCAACAGCCCGACCACGGCCGCATGCACGCCGCCGGGCAGGTGGCGCCCATCCGCTACCCCAAGCCCGACGGCGTGATCACCTTCGACCGGCTCAGCTCGGTGTTCATCAGCAACACCAACCACGAAGAGAACCAGCCGGCGCACCTGACGCTGAAGGACGCCGCCGTGCCGGTGGCCGTCAACCTGTGGCGTTATGCCGGCCCTGAAAGCCGCTACTGCCCGGCCGGCGTGTACGAGTTCGTGCCCGACGGCGGCGGCGGCGAGAAGCTGCAGATCAACGCGCAGAACTGCGTGCACTGCAAGACCTGCGACATCAAGGACCCGACGCAGAACATCGTCTGGGTCACGCCCGAAGGCGGCGGCGGGGGCAGCGCGGCTTCAGCGCGCAGCCGAAGCGGCGGCCGCGGGCCGGGCGGCCTGGACGCGCTGACGCGCCAGGGCGATGGCTGCCTGCAGCGGCTCGCGCATACCGGGCGTGCTGGCGTCGCGCAGGGCGCGCTCCCAGAACACCAGCGCCTCGGGGTACTGGCCGCGCTGGAAGGCCATCGCCCCGGCCAGGCCCAGCGCCTTCTGGTTGCTGGGATCCAGGCGCACGGCACGCAGCACCAGCTTTTCGGCCTCGGCGTCCAGCTCACCCTGTCGCGCCAGCGCCAGGGCCTCGGCCAGATCGGCCAGGGACTGGGCATTGCGCGGCTGCAGGTCGGCCGCACGCCGGAAAGCGGCCAGCGACGCCGACAAGTCCCCCAGATCGGCCTGCACGCGCGCCATCAGTGTCCAGGCCTCGGCATCGTCGGGCTGCACCTGCACCCGCTCGGCCAGTTCGGCCAGCAGGGCGCGGGCCTGGGCGCTTTCGGATGCCTCCACCGCTGCCGGTGCAGGCTCGGGCGGGCCGAAGCGGAAGCCGCCCTGGACGCCGTAGCCCAGCAGCCCCAACGCCAGCACGAAGCCCGTGACGGCCAGGACCAGGCGGCGTGAGGGCCGCGCGTCGGCGACGGCGGCAGCAGGCAGGCTAGCGGGGGCCGCCGTCGACGGCGACATCGTCAGGGCTGTCCGGGTCGAAGGCCTCGGGGGCGGCGCGTTGGCGCCGCCGCAGCGACACGATCAAGGCCGTCAGCGCCCCCACCAGCAGCAGTGGCGGCCCGAACCACAGCAGCAGCGTGGCGGGCTTGAAGGGCGGGTTGTAGAGCACGAAGTCGCCGTAGCGCTCGGTCATGTAGGTGCGGATCTGGTCGTCGCTCTGGCCCTTGGCGATCAGTTCGCCGATCTGCCGGCGCAGATCGACGGCCAGTTCGGCGTGCGAGTCGGCGATGGTCTGGTTCTGGCAAACCAGGCAGCGCAGTTCGGCCGCCAGCCCCATGACACGCTTTTCGAGCGCCGGATCGGCCGATGCGGGCACGGCCTCGCGCGCCAGCACCGCAGGCGCCAGCGACAGCAGCGACAGCAGCAGCGCGGCAATGAACAACAGGCGCTTATGCATTCAGGCGCCTCACCAGCGGTTCGATCTGATCGCGCAGCACTTCTACGGTGACCGGACCGATGTGCTTGAAGCGGATCACGCCCTGGCGATCGATGACAAAGGTCTCGGGCACACCGTAGACACCGTAGTCGATGCCGATTCGGCCATCGCGGTCCATCAGCGAATCGGTGTAAGGGTCGCCCAGGCGCTGCAACCAATCCATGCCGGCCTTGCGATCGTCCTTGTACTGCAGGCCATAGAGGGGCACCACGCCGCGCTTGGCAAACTCGACCAGCAGCGGGTGCTCCACCCGGCAGGCCACGCACCACGAGGCCCAGACGTTGAGTACCCAGACCTTGCCCAGCAGGTCCTGGGGGGTGAGGCTTTGCTCGGGGTTGGACAGCAGCGCCGCCTTGAAGGTCGGCGCCGGCTTGTCGATCAGCGGCGACGGCACCTCGCGCGGGTTCAGGCGCAGGCCCGCGGCCAGGAACACGGCCAGCACCACGAACAGGATCAGCGGCCACAGGAACCGCATCATGCGGTGCTCCCCGTGGCTCCGGTGGCTGGCACCGGGGCGGCCTGGCGCACACGGTAGCGGCGATCGGTGGTGGCCAGGATGCCGCCGGCCATCATGATCAGGCAGCCCAGCCAGATCATGCTGATGAAGGGCTTGTGCTGCACGCGCACCACCCACGCACCGGAGGGCAATTGCTCGCCCATGGACAGGTACAGATCGCGTGACAGGGTGCTGTCGACAGCGGCCTCGGTCATGGGGTTGTTCTGCACCCGGTAGATGCGCTTTTCGGGATACAGCGTGGCCACCGGCTTGCCATCGCGCGTGACCTCGACACGGCCCTGCGCAGCGACGAAGTTGGGGCCGGGCACATCGCGCACTTCGACCATGCGGAAGGTGTAGCCGTTGATTTCGGTGGTGTCGCCCGGGCCCATCTGCACGTCGCGCTCGATGTCGTAGGTCTTGACCATGGTCACGCCGAATGTGAAAGCCGCCACGCCCAGGTGCGCGACCATCATGCCGACGGTGGCGCGAGGCAGTTGGCGTGCGCGATGCCAAGCCTGGCCGACGCTGCTGCCCTTGGGCAGGAGCCGGGTCTTCAGGTCCACCAGCAAGCCGGCGACGATCCAGAAGGCCATGATCAGTCCGCCGGTGGCCACCAGCGACACCTGGCCGGAGGCCAAGCCCACGCCCAGCGCCACCGCCAGCACCAGCACCGCCGGGGCGATCATGCGGCGCAGCAGCGGGACGGGCTCATCCTGCTTCCAGCGCACCAGCGGGCCGATGCCCATGACCATCACCAGTGGCAGCATCAGCAGGCCGAAGACGGTGTCGAAGTAAGGCGGGCCGACCGAGATCTTGCCCATGCCCAGCGCGTCCAGGAACAGCGGGTACAGCGTGCCCAGCAGCACGGCGCCGCAGGCCGCCGCCAGCATCATGTTGTTGCCCAGCAGCATCGATTCGCGCGAGAACATGCCAAAGCGCTGGCCCAGGCCAACCTTGGACGCACGCCAGGCAAACAGCACCAGCGAGCTGCCGATGACGATGACCAGGAAGGCCAGGATGAACAGGCCGCGCGTGGGGTCGGTGGCGAAGGAGTGCACTGAACTCAACACGCCCGAGCGCACGAGGAAGGTGCCCATCAGCGACAGCGAGAAGGCGGCGATGGCCAGCCACACCGTCCACACCTTGAAGCTGCCGCGCTTTTCGGTCACGGCCAGCGAATGGATCAGCGCCGTGCCCACCAGCCAGGGCATGAAAGAGGCGTTTTCGACAGGGTCCCAGAACCACCAGCCGCCCCAGCCCAGCTCCATGTAGGCCCACCAGCTGCCCAGGCCGATGCCGAAGGTCAGGAAGACCCAGGCCGCGGTGGTCCAGGGGCGCGTCCAGCGCGCCCAGGTGGCGTCCAGGTTGCCGCCGATCAGCGCCGCCACGGCAAAGGCGAAGGCCACCGAGAAGCCGACATAGCCCATGTACAGCATGGGCGGGTGGATGACCATGCCCGGGTCCTGCAGCAGCGGGTTCAGGTCGCGCCCGTCCATGGCCGCCGGGATCAGGCGGTCGAAGGGGTTGGAGGTCATCAGCGTGAACAGCAGGAAGCCCACCGACACCAGGCCCATCACGGACAGGATGCGCGCCACGAAGGGCAAGGGCAGCGAGCGGCTCCACACGGCCACGGCCAGCCCCCAGCCCACGAGCATGAGCATCCACAGCAGCAGCGAGCCTTCGTGCGAGCCCCAGACGGCGGCGATGCGGTACTCCAGCGGCAAGGCCGAGTTGGAGTTGCTGGCCACGTTCAAGACCGAGAAGTCGTTGTAGATGAACGAGTAGGTCAGGCAGATGTAGGCGGCCAGCACCAGCAGTGCCTGTGCCAGCGCCAGCGGCCGGCCCAGCGCCATCCAGGAGACGTTGCCCCGTTGTGCCCCGACCAGCGGCAACACGCCCTGGGCGATGGCCGCGCCGAGCGCGAAGTACAGCAGCAGATGGCCCAGTTCAGGAATCATTTCTTGCCCTCGACCACCAGCGTGGAGGCATTGTGGGTAGAGGTCTTGCCGGCATTCTTGAGCGCCTCGGCGGCCTCGGGCGGCATGTAGTTCTCGTCGTGCTTGGCCAGCACCTCGCGCGCCACGAACACGCCGTCGGGGCCGATCTGGCCCTGCGCGACCACGCCCTTACCTTCCTTGAACAGGTCGGGCAGGATGCCGGTGTAGCGCACCGGCACGGTCTTGGCGGTGTCGGTGACCACGAAGCGCACTGTGACGCCCTCGCGCGCCACCGTGCCTTCTTCGACCAGCCCGCCGATGCGGAAGGTGCGGCCCTGCGGCGCCTCGTTCGCGGCCACCTGGGTGGGCGAATAGAAGAACACCAGGTTGCTGTTGAAGGCGTTGAGCACCAATGCCACTGCCACGCCCACGGCGGACAACACGCCGACGATGATCATTGCCCTCTTCTGACGCGGCTTCATGGTCTTGCTCCTTGCGCCGGGACCGCCGGCGTCACTTGCTGAATCGAACAATCGGGGTTGACGCGCGTGCGCGCGCCGGCTTCGAGTCGGTAAATCACGCGAGGTTCAGGATATTTCGTCACCAGGCGTCACCGCCGCCCCTGGGGGCCGACCAGGGCGCGCACCCACTCGGTGTCGGACTCCTGCTCGAGCACGATGGCCCGCGTGCGCGACCAGGTCACGGCAAAGGCGTAGGCCCAGCAGCTGATGGTCATCAGCAGCATGGCCACGAGCATGGTGGTGGCCATCTTGGGTGCCGCCGTCATGCTGATGGTGGCGCCCTGGTGCAGCGTGTTCCACCAGATCACCGAGAAATAGATGATGGGAATGTTGACCGCGCCCACCAGCGCCAGCAGCGCACCGGCGTGCGCCGCACGGCGCTGGTCGTCGATGGCTTCGGTGAGTGCGATGTAGCCGATGTACAGCAGCAGCAGTATGAACTCGGAGGTCAGGCGCGCGTCCCACACCCACCAGGTGCCCCAGGTCGGCTTGCCCCAGAAGGCGCCGGTCCACAGCGCCAGAAAGGTGAACATCGCGCCGGTGGGGGCGATGGCCCGCGCCATCATCGATGCCAGCCGGGTGTTGAGCATCCAGCCCAGCGCCGCCCAGAAGGCCATGACCATGTACAGCAGCATGGACATCCAGGCCGCCGGCACGTGGATGAAGATGATGCGGTAGGACTCGCCCTGCTGGTGGTCGGTGGGCGCCACGAAGAAACCCACCCACAGCCCGGCCAGCGCGAAGACTATGGCAACGCCCCAGAACCAGGGCATCAGGCGCCCGGCCAGCGCGTAGAAGCGCGAGGGTGCGGCAAAGGTCGACCAACGCAAGCTGGCGTTCATCTTCAGGTCAGTCCATCGATATGCGCAGGGCCGCGGCCGTGGCCAGTGGCGCGCCCAGCGCGGTCATGATGAGCAGCGCGCCCAGCAGCGAGAAATGCGCGCGTGCCGACAGGCCGCTGTCGATGGCGCCCACCGCGCCGGCGCCGAAGATCAGCGTCGGAATGGTCAGCGGCAACACCAGCAGGAAGACCAGCGCCGCGCCGCTGCGCAGGCCCAGGGTCAGCGCTGCACCCACGGCGCCCAGCAGGCTGAGGATGGGCGTGCCGACGAGCAAGGTGGCGGTGAGCGCGGCGATGGCCGGCGCGCTCATGCCGAAGAGCAGACCGATCAGCGGCGCCATCAGCACCAGCGGCAGCCCGGTGCTGAGCCATTGCGCCAGCACCTTGCCCAGCACGATGCCCAGCAGCGGCTGCGGCGACAGCAGCATCTGCTCGAGCGAGCCGTCTTGATGATCGGCCGCGAACAACTGCGTCACCGAAAGCATGGCCGCCAGCAGCGCACAGACCCAGACGATGCCCGGGCCGATCTGGCGCAGGGTCTGCGGTTCGGGGCCCACGCCCAGCGGAAAAAGGCCCGCGGCCACGACGAAGAAGCCCAGCGGCAGCAGCGCCTCGACGCGCCGCCGCCGCGCCAGCAGCAGATCGCGGCGCGTGGTGGCCAGCAACACCCCCGTCAAGCGGGCACCCCATGGCCAGCGCGGGGCAGCACCCGAAGGGCATGGCACGGCAATGAACGCAGGTGGCTCATGCGCGCGGCGCTTCGGGGCGTGTGGTGGGGGGTGGACATGACGCGGCGGATTGTAGGGACCGGGGATTAAGGGGACATTGCGTGCGATCAAGAGGCCGGGTTCAACGCTTGCGCACGGTCTCGAGGTCGAATTCCACCAGCCCCGGCAGGGGCACGCTCTGGTGGCTGGTGAGCAGCACCGCGCCGCCGCGTGCGGCCTGGGCCGTGATCAGTGCCGACAGCGTCTGCGTGCTGGGCACGTCCAGCGCGTCGTAGGGCTCGTCCAGGATCCACACCCGCGGCTTGTCTTCCAGCGCCAGGCGCGACAGCGCGCCGCGGCGGCGCTGGCCCTGCGACAGGGTGCGCACGGCCGCGCCGCGGCGCGTCTGCAGGCCCACGTGCTCCAGCGCCTGGTGGGCACGTTCGTCGGCGCGGTCCATGCCGGCCAGCCGCCCCAGGTAGGCCACCGATTCGGCCAGGGTCAGGTCTTCCTTCAGCGAGTTGGCGTGGCCGATGTACAGCAGGCCCTCGCGCGCCTCGGCGCCGGCCTTGCGAAAGGGCGTGCCGCGCCACAGCACCTCGCCCGCGGCCGGCGCCGACAGGCCGGCCAGGATGCGCATGAGGCTGGTCTTGCCGCTGCCGTTGGTGCCACGCAGCCAGGTCACCGAACCCGGCACCAGTGCCATGTCCAGGCCGTCAAACAAGAGGTTGCGGCCGCGCCGGCAGGCCAGTTGTCGGGCTTCGAGAAGGGCTTGCGAGGGGGGTGTCGTCATCTCAATCCTGAAGAAGCGCCAGGCGTTGCACGGCGCGCTGAATGCCACCTTGGCCGACCGGCACGCCGAGCGCCCGCAATGCCGCCTCGACGCCGGCGATGGCGCCCAGGATCAGCGCCGGGTTGCTGTCGCCCAGGTGGCCGATGCGAAAGGCGCGCCCGGCCAGCGGCCCCAGGCCGCCGGCCACGGCCACCTGGAAGCGCTCGCGCGCCAGCGTGCGCAGCGCGGCCACGTCGACGCCCTGCACGGCGATGGTGGTGACCGATACCGAACGGCTGGCGGCGTCGCGCGCGAAGAAGTCCAGCGCCCCGCCCTCGCGCCAACCCTCGACGGCCGCCTGCACCAGGCCGGCCAGCAGGCGGTGGCGCGCGTGCACGGCGTCCAGCCCTTCCTGCTCGATGAGGTCCAGCGCAGCCTGCAGGCCGAACATCAGGTTCTGCGGCGGCGTGCCGCAGAACTTGCGGTAGGAAAGCTCGTCGCGGCGGCGCACCCAGTCCCAGTAGAAACGCGGTGCCGGGTTGCGGCGCGCGGCGTCCAGCGCGCGCGCGTTCACCGCCAGCATGCCCAGGCCGGGCGGGCACATCAGGCCCTTCTGCGAAGCCGCCACGGCCACGTCCACGCCCAGCGCGTCCATGCCGAAGGGCGCGGCCGCCAGCGAGGCCACCACGTCGGCCACCAGCAGCGCCGGGTGGCCGCTGTCGGCCAGCGCGCGGCGCAGCGCGGCCAGGTCGCTGGTCACGCCGCTGGCGGTGTCGGTGTGCACTGCCAGCAAGGCCTGGATGTTGTGCGCGCGGTCGTCGCGCAGCACCTGCGCCACCGCTGAGGCATCGATGGGCCAGCCCTCGCGCCAGGGCGTGCGCACCACGCGCCGGCCCAGTGCTTCGGCCTGCACGGCCCAGGATTCCGAGAAATGCCCCGTGCCCGGCACCAGCAGCGCCTGCCCGGGCGCGGCCAGGTTCTCGACCACCGCTTCCCACACGCCGTGGCCGTTGCTGGCGTAGAAGAACACGTCGGCTTCGCGCGTGCCCAGCAGCCGGCGCAGGCCGTGCTCGCAGGCGGCGATGTTGGCGTCGACGCGCGCATCGCCCAGGTCCATGGGCTGCACGCTCATGGCGTGCAGCACCGCGTCGGGCAGCGGCGTCGGCCCGGGCGAATGCAGCAGGCGCCGGCCGGGGATGCGGATGCGCTCGGTCATGCGCCGATGTTACGGGGCGCTCACTCAGTGCTTGTCAGCCGGCTTGGCCGCCCAGGCCGGCGGGCGCTTGTCGATGAAGGCCTGCACGCCTTCCAGCGCCGCCGGGTCCATCATGTTGCAGGCCATGGTGCGGCCGGCGTCGGCGTAGGCATCCTGGATGCCGGTCTCGAGCTGGCGGTAGAACAGCGCCTTGCCCGCGGCCAGGGCCACGGCCGGCTTGGCCACGATGCTGGCCACCAGGCGCTCGACCTCGGCGTCCAGTTCGGCCGGCTCGGCCACGCGGTTGATCAGGCCCTTGTCGCGCGCCTGCTCGGCGCTGATGAACTCGCCCGTCACCAGCATCTCGAAGGCCGCCTTGCGCCCCAGGTTGCGGCTGAGCGCCACGCCCGGCGTGCTGCAGAACAGCCCCAGGTTGACGCCGCTGACGGCAAAGCGCGTGTCGCGCGCCGCCACGGCCAGGTCACACATCGCTACCAGCTGGCAGCCGGCGGCGGTGGCGATGCCCTGCACGCGGGCGATCACCGGCAAGGGCAGCTGCTGGATGCTCAGCATCACCTGCGCGCACTGTGCGAACAGGCGCTGGTAGTAGTCGAGCGAGGGCTCGGCGCGCATCTCCTTCAGGTCGTGTCCGGCGCAGAAGGCGCGGCCGGCGGCAGCGATGACCACCACGCGCGCCGTGGCATCGGCGCGCACGCGGTCCAGCGCCGCTTGCAGCGCGGCCAGCATGCCCTCGCTCAGCGAGTTGAAGGCCGCGGGTCGGTTGAGGGTGAGCGTGACGACGCCGCGCGAGTCCTTCTCGTGCAGCACCAGGGGTTCTTGCGACACAGGCTTGTCTCCTCGGGGTGACGGGCGGCCGGGCCGGGGTGCCGCCGCGCCCGCCATTGTCGCGCGCGGGGAGAAACCTCCGCGGCGGCGGCGCCTGCGCCGACAATCCGGCCATGCGCCGCGCCCTTGTCGCCCTGACCCTTGTGGTGCCGCTGGCCGCCTGCCACACGCTGGGCAGCAGCGGCCAGGGCCCGGTGGCCGACGCTGCGGCCATCGTCGCCGCTGCCGACTGGGACCAGGCCGAGACCCTGCGCGTGACGCTGGACGAACACAGCTACACCCCACGCGAACTGCGGCTCAAGGCCGGGCGGCCCTACCGCATAGAGCTGCGCAACATCGGCGACAAGCACCACTACTTCACCGCGCCCGAGTTCTTCCAGTCCGTGGCCTGGCGCAAGCTGCTGGTCGAGCGTCAGGCCGAGATCAAGGTCGACTACATCACCGCCGTCGAAGTGCTGCGCAAGGGCGGCCGGATCGACCTGTTCCTGGTGCCTGTGCGCAAGGGCAGCTACCGGGTGGTCTGCACGCTGGACGACCACCTCGAGCAGGGCATGGAAGGCCTGATCGTCGTCGAATGAAGGCCCACCGGCAGCTCATCGCAATGGTCCTGCTGGCCGCACCCGCGCTGGCCCTGGCCCAGGCCACGGTTGAGCCGCCGGTACTGGCCGTGGCCGCGCTGGCCAAGGCGCCGCGCGTCGACGGCGACCTGGCCGAATGGGGCAGCACGGGCTGGCTGGCACTGGCCGTGACGCCGGCACTGCAGCGCACGGACCGGCCGCGCCACGGGCTGGAGGAAGCCGACGACCGCAACGTCACCGGCAGCCTGACGCTGCTGATCAAGGCCGGCGTGGCCGACGGACGGCTGTTCGTGGCGCTGCGCTGGCCCGACGCCAGCGCCGACGCCGATCCGCCGGTGTGGGAATGGCGCGACGGCGCCTACAAGGCCGCCCGCCGCTGGGACGACCAGCTCTCCTTGCGCTTCCACCTCGCGGGTGACTTCAACCGCAGCATGCTCAGCGCCAGCGAGTACCGCGTCGATGTCTGGCTGTGGTCGGCCGGACGCAGCAACCCCGGCGGCGTGGCCGAGGACCTGAGCCACGCCTTCAGCACCCGCGCCACCGAGAACGCGGCCGAATACGCCCTGCCCGGCGGCGCCACGGTCTACATGCGCAAGCCGCGCGACGCCGGCCTGCCGCCCTGGCGCCCACTGCCGCCGCCGCGTCAGCACCAGGGCGAGCGCGCCCCGGCCATCGAGTTGCAGAAGCCCACGGGCAGCGCCGCCGACGTGGCCGCGCGCGGCCAGTGGAAGGCCGGCTTCTGGCAGCTGGAGTTTGCGCGCGCGCTGAACACCGGCCACCCCGACGACGCGGTCTTCAAGCCCGGCACGCGCTTGCTGGGCCAGGTGGCGGTGTTCAACCGCGGGCGCGACGAGCACAAGTCGGTGACCGAGCCGCTGCTGTTCGATTTTTCCGCGCTGCGCTGAGGCGCCTCAAGTCCCCTGGTCCAGCGCCACGCTGTGCGCGATGCACACGCGGTTGCGGCCCGAGCGCTTGGCCTGGTACATGGCGGCGTCGGCAGCACCGATCAGGCGCGCCTGCTGGGTGACCTCGATGTCGGGGAACTCGGCCACGCCGATCGAGGCCGTGACCTGCAGCCCGTCCACCACCAGGCGCTCGATGTCCTGGCGCAGGCGCTCGGCCAGGGCATAGGCGCCGGCCTTGTTGGTGCTGGGCAATATCGCCACGAACTCCTCGCCGCCGTAGCGGCAGGGCGAATCCAGCCCGCGCAGCGCGGCGCGCAGTGCGCGCGCCACGGCTTGCAGCACGCGGTCGCCAACTTCGTGGCCGTGGGTGTCGTTGAAGCGCTTGAAGTGATCCACGTCCAGCACCAGCACCGACAGCGGCAGGCGGTAGCGCTGCGCGCGATCGAGCTCGGTCTGCAGCGACTCGTCGACGTAGCGCCGGTTGTACAGCAGCGTCAGGCTGTCGGTGTTGGACAGGCGGCGCAGTTCGTCCTCGAGCCGCTTTTCCTCGGTGATGTCGCGCAGCAGCGCGGCGCTGCCCACGCGCTTGCCCTGGGCGTCGTTGATGCGCGCGGCGTGCACGCTCAGCACATGGGCGTTGTATTCCAGCGTGTGCGGGCCGCTGTCGGCATCGGTGGCGCCCAGCCACTGCTCCATCAGGTCGGGCCGGTCGAAGATCTGCAGAAAGCCCTCTTCGACGATGCGTTCCTGGCTCTTGCCCAGCAGCGCGGTGGCCGCCGGGTTCACCAGCACCACGTGGTCGGCGGCATCGGTCACGATGATGGCCTCGCCCGCACCGAGGATGATGGTGGTCAGCTTGTCCTGCTCGAGCTTCAGGCCGCGGTAGGTCTTGAGCAGCTCGTTGGTCATGGTGTTGAAGCTGCCGGCCATCTGCGCCAGTTCGTCGTCGCCCTTCACCGGCACGCGCTGGTCCAGTTCGCCGGCCGAAGCGCGCAACATCGCACTGGTCATGCTCTCGATGGGCCGCACCACCGAGCGCCGCATGATCAGCCCGGTGAGGATGAGCGTGGCCAGCAGCGTGGGCGCCAGCACCAGGATCGAGGCCTTGCGCGTCTCGTAGATGTCACGCTCGACCATGTCCAGCGACGTTGCCAGCATGATCACGCCGCGCACCGGCTGCGCCTGGCCGTGGCACTTGTGGCACGAGGCCTGGTTGAGGATGGGCGCCAGGATGCGCAGGTTGCGCTCGCCGTGCTCGTCGGTGCCGTAGGCCACGGCCGGCGCGCGCCGCTCCAGCGCTTGCCGCAGCAGCGGGTTGTCGGCAGCCACCAGGCGCCGCTCGACTTCCTTGTCGCGCGGGCGAAAGAGTTCTTCACCGCGGCGCTGGTTGACCGCCACGATGGTGCGGTTGTCGCCGAAGGCCTCGATGCCGTCGGTGCGCAGGATGTAGAAATCGTCGATGCCCTCGACCTTGTGCAGCCGCTCGGCAAACGACTGCGCGATGTCGGCATAGCCGGCGAGCATCACGCTCTGCAGGTTCAGGCTCACGGCCTCGGTCAGGCGCAGCATGTTGCGCTCGTTCTGCGCCAGCACCGCGCGTTCCTGGTAGTCCACATAGAACCAGGCGATGGCGCCCAGGCCCAGCGACACGGTCAGGCCCACCACCGCCAGGATGCGGTGGCCGATGCGCTTGAAGGAGATGATGGCCATGCGGTCTTCTTGTTATACGGCCGCGCCCGGCCGGGGCTTCACTCGATGGCCGAATTCGACCGTGCGCGCTCGCGCAACTGGAACTTCTGGATCTTGCCGGTGCTGGTCTTGGGGATGGGCTCGAAGCGGATCTCGCGCGGCACCTTATAGCCGGCCAGCAAGCCCTTGCAGTGCGCCACCAGTTCCTCGGCACTGACCGTGGCGTCGGACTTGAGCTCCACGTAAGCCAGCGGCGTTTCGCCCCACTTGGGGTCGGGCCGGGCCACCACCGCGCAGGCCAGCACTGCCGGGTGCCGGTAGAGCGCGTCCTCGACCTCCAGGCTGCTGATGTTTTCGCCGCCGGAGATGATGATGTCCTTGCTGCGGTCCTTGATCTTGACGTAGCGGTCGGGCTCCATCACTGCCAGGTCACCGGTGTGGAACCAGCCGCCCTCGAAGGCCTTGGCCGTGGCCGCAGGGTTCTTGAGATAGCCCTTCATCACGATGTTGCCGCGGAACATGATCTCGCCCATGGTCTGGCCGTCGGCCGCCGTCTCGGCCAGGGTCTGGGCGTCGAGCACCGTCATGCCTTCCTGCAGGCCGTAGCGCACGCCCTGGCGGCCATTCAGCCGGGTCTGCTCGGACAGGGTCTCGCCGGCCCAGGCGGGCCGCTTCACCGCCACCGCTGCCGGGCCGTAGACCTCGGTCAGGCCGTAGACATGGGTGATGTCGAAACCGATGCGCGCCATGCCCTCGATCATGGCTGCCGGCGGCGCCGCGCCGGCCACCATGCCGCGCACCGCCTGCGTGATGCCGGCGCGCCATTCGGCCGGCGCGTTGATGAGCAGGTTGTGCACGATGGGCGCGGCGCAGTAGTGGTCGACACCGTGCTCGCGCATGGCGTCGAGGATGGCGCGGGCATCGACGCGGCGCAGGCAGACATGCGTGCCGCCCAGCAGTGCCACCGTCCAGGGGAAGCACCAGCCGTTGCAGTGGAACATCGGCAGCGTCCACAGGTAGCGCGGGAAGTGCGGCATGGTCCAGGTGGCGGCGTTGCACACGGCATTGAGGTAGGCGCCGCGGTGGTGCGTGACCACGCCCTTGGGGTCACCGGTGGTGCCGCTGGTGTAGCTCACGGCGATGGCGTCCCACTCGTCCGCCGGCCCTTCCAGCCGCGCCAGCGGCGCGTGCGCGGCCAGCAGCGACTCATAGTCCTGCGTGCCCAGGGCGTGGCCGGGGCCGGTGTACTCGCTGTCGAGCACATCGATCACGACGATCTCGCGGCCGTGCTCCTGCCGCAGCAGGCGCAGCGCGTGGGCCATCACCGGCGCGAACTCGCGGTCGGTGATCAGCACGCGGGCCTCGCAGTGGTGCAGCTGCCAGGCCAGCAACGGCGCGTCCAGCCGCGTGTTCAGCGTATTGAGCACGGCGCCCAGGGCCGGCACGGCGTAGTGGGCCTCCACCATTTCGGGCGTGTTGGGCAGCATCACGCTCACCGTGCTGCCGCGCGCCACGCCCAAGCTGCGCAGCGCCGCGGCCAGCCGCGCCGAACGCTCGCGCGTCTGCGCCCAGGTGTAGCGGCGCGCTCCGTGCACCACCGCCGGCAGGTCGCCGAAGACCTCGGCGCTGCGCTCGACGAAGCTCACCGGGCTGAGCGCCACGAAGTTGGCCGCGTTCTTGTCCAGGTGCTGGTCGTAGATGCTCATGGCGCGCGCCCTCGTGCAGTGGGCGACGATCTTATGACGCGGCCGCGCGCGTTCAGCGGCTGGCGGCGGACAGGGCCTGGTCGACATCCCACAGGATGTCGTCGATGTGCTCCAGCCCCACCGAGATGCGCACCATGTCGGGCAGCACGCCGGCGGCCAGCTGCTGCGCGGCGTCCAGTTGCCGGTGCGTGGTGCTGGCCGGGTGGCTGATGAGCGTGCGCGTGTCGCCGATGTTCACCAGGTGGCTCATGAACTGCGCCGCCTCGATGAACTGCACGCCGCGCTCGGCCCCACCCTTCACGCCGAAGGCCAGCAGGCCCGAGGCGCCGCGCATCTGGCGCTGCAGCAGCGCGTGCTGCGGGTGGTCTTCCAGCCCGGGGTAGTTGACCCAGCCCACGCGCGGGTCGTCGCGCAGAAAGCGCGCCAGCGCCAGCGCATTGCTGCAATGGCGTTCCATGCGCAGCGGCAGTGTCTCGACGCCCTGCAGGATCTGCCAGGCAGCCATCGGCGCCAGCGCCGCGCCGTAGACGCGCAGCGTCTCCATGCGGCAGCGCATGGTGAAGCCGAAGTCGCCGAAGGTCTCGTAGAACTTCACGCCGTGGTAGCCGGGGCTGGGCTCGGTCATGCCGGGGAACTTGCCGTTGTCCCACGGGAACCTGCCGGCCTCGACCACCACGCCGCCCAGCGTGGTGCCGTGGCCGGCCAGGTACTTGGTGGCGCTGTGCACCACGATGTCGGCGCCCAGCGCGCAGGGGTTGCACAGGAAGGGGCTGGGCACGGTGTTGTCGATGACCAGCGGCACGCCGTGGGCATGGGCCACCGCGGCCACAGCGGCGATGTCCAGCACCACCAGGCTGGGGTTGCCCAGACTCTCTGCGAACACGGCGCGGGTGTTGGGGCGCATGGCCGCGGCAAAGGCGTCGGGGTTGGTGGCGTCGACGAAGGTGGTCTCTATGCCGAACTTGCGCAGGTTGACGGCCAGCATGGTGACGCTGCCGCCGTACAGCGCGCCCGCAGCCACCACGTGGTCGCCGGCCTGCAGGATGGTCATCAGCGCCATGGCCTCGGCCGCCATGCCGCTGGCGCAGGCGATGGCCGCGCGCGCGCCTTCCAGCGCCGCCACGCGCTCTTCCAGCGCCGCCACCGTGGGATTGGACAGGCGCGAGTAGACGTTGCCGAAGGTCTGCAGGTTGAACAGGCTGGCCGCGTGCTCGGCGCTGTCGAACACGAAGCTGGTGGTCTGGTAGATGGGCAGCGCCCGCGCGCCGGTGGCGGCGTCGGGGATCTGCCCGGCGTGAATGGCCAGGGTCTCGGGCTTGAAGACGTGGTCGGCCATGGTCAGCACCGCCCGGCCGTTCCGAAGGTGCTGACGGCCCCCTTGGGGGGCAGCGAACGAAGCGAGCGTGGGGGCTTCATTTCAGACGGGGCGGCGGGCGGAGATCACGCCGGTGTTCACGCCCACCCAGTGCAGCCCGCCGAACAGCCGCGCGTGCTCGATCTTGACGCAGCGGTCCATCACCGTGTCCAGCCCGGCCGCGCGCGCCAGCGCCGCCGCCGGTTCGCTGACCACGCCGATCTGCTGCCACAGGCAACTGGCGCCGATGGCCACGGCGCTGGCGGCGATGGGCGGCACGTCTTCGGTGCGACGGAAGACATCGACCATGTCCACGGCGAAGGGGATGTCCTCGAGCCGCGCGTAGCAGGTCTGCCCCAGGATGCTGGGGTAGCGCGGGTTCACCGGCACGATGCGGTAGCCGTGGCTTTGCATGTAGTTGGCGGCAAAGTTGCTGGGCCGGTGCCATTCGGCCGACAGCCCCACCACGGCGATGGTGTGGCAATCCTTGAGGATGCGGCGCAGCGTGGTGATGTCGTCGGCCATGGGTGCATCGTAGCGCCTGCCACGCCCCTGCCGCGGCGCTGCAGAATGCGCCGCACCCGGCCGCCGGCCCGGGGCCAGGACGCGGAGCCCGCTTGACCCCCGACACTCCAGACACCACCGACTTCTGGCCCGACTGCGGCTGGCGCCTGCTGCAGCGCAATGCGCAAGGCTGGCATCTGCCCACGCCCGCCTGGCTGGCCGCCTGGCTGCAGCGGCCCGAACTGGCTCTGCAGCCCGAATCCTGCGCGGCCGAGACCGCGCTGCACCGGGCGCTGCAGGACGACCCGCTGCGCCCCGTCTCCCCCGCAGCCCTGGCCGCGATGCTGGACGCCGACGTGCGCGACAACTACGGCCACTTCCTGACGCTGCGCGACGCCCTGCTGCAGGCCGGATCGCTGGAGGCCTGGTTGCTGGCGCTGTGGCGTGGCGGCCGCGTGCAGGTACCGCCTCTGTTCATCGACCTGGTGGTGCAGGCCGTGCTGCGCGGCTTGCTGGACGGCTGCAACGACGCCTGGCAGGCGCGCGCCGCCGAGATGCTGTTCCGCCCGCAGCGCCTGAGCCGGCACGAGGACCGGCTGCTCGCTGGCGACCGCGACACGCTGGACCTGCAGCGCGAGACCCATGGCTTCGGCGACCTGGGCCGCCTGCTGGCGCAGACGCGGCAACCGCTCAAGGCGGTGCAGTTGCAGGTGCTTCTGCCCGAGACGCAGGCGGCCTACTGGGCCGAGGCGGCGCGCCCGGGCGGGCGCCACGCCTTCCTGCTGGACCTGACGCCCGAACTGCGCCAGGAACTGGGGCACGGCCTGAGTTTCCACCTGGTGCCCGCGCATTCGGGTCTGCAGGCGCTGGCCACCGTGCTGGAGCACTGGGTGCAGCACCTGCTGGGCGTGGCGGTGCGCATCGCGCCGCGCCAGCGCATCGATGAGCCGCAGTGGCGCTGGCACGTGGGCCTGGACGTGGACAGCACGGCGCTGCTCAACGACCTGTACGAAGGCCGCGAAGTCGACGCTGCGCGCCAGGCGCGGCTGCTGGGTCTGTTCCGGCTGGACTTTGCCAATGCAGGCGACATGCGCGCCGATGTCGCCGGCCGGCCGGTCTACCTGGGCCTGATGGCCAGCGCCGAGCAGACGCTGCGCGTCAAGCCGCAGAACCTGCTGCTCAACCTGCCGCTGCGCGACGCCGTCTGAGCCTGCGCAACTTTTGCGCGCGGTGCCCGCTGATACACTGCAAACGGTCAGGAGAGAGCCTCTTTTGAAGATCGAAAAGAGGCCGCCGAAGGCGCAAGGACCGGGCCCAGGGCCATCCCAAACGCTCAGGCAAAAGGACTGGCTTTTTCCACCTCACTGGAGAGAGGCCACGGCGCCGCAAGGCGCCATGGCCCACCGAAGGGGCAAGGTCCGGCGGGCTCGATTGCGGGCTGCGGCGGCACCGAATCTCTCAGGTAAAGCGGACAGCGAGGGCCCCGTCACACCGCCGCGCGGTGCTTGCGTCGATGCCCTTCCAGAGGTTTGCCATGTCCGCTGCCCCCGAAGCCACCCGCCTGCTCCAGACCCCCCTGCACGCCCTGCACCTGCGCCTGGGCGCGCGCATGGTGCCCTTTGCCAGCTACGCCATGCCGGTGCAATACCTGGCCGGCGTGATGGCCGAGCACCGCCAGTGCCGCGACAGCGCAGCGCTGTTCGACGTCTCGCACATGGGCCAGCTGCGCCTGGTGGGTGAAGGCGCTGCGGCGGCGCTGGAAACCCTGGTGCCGGTGGACGTGGTGGACCTGGCGCCCGGGCGCCAGCGCTACGCCTTCTTCACCAACGCCAGTGGCGGCCTGCTCGACGACCTGATGATCGTGCGCCCCGCCGCCACCGCGCGCGCCGCCTTCGGCGAGCTGTTCCTGGTGGTCAACGCCGGCTGCAAGGAGGCCGACACGCGCCACCTGGTCACGCACATCGGCCACCGCTGCACCGTGGTGCCCATGCCCGAGCGCGCGCTGCTGGCACTGCAGGGCCCGCTGGCGGTGCGGGCGCTGGAGCGGTTGCACGCCGACGTGGCCCATCTGCGCTTCATGACCGGCGGCGTGTTCGATCTGTGCGGCACGCCCTGCTTCGTCACGCGCTCGGGCTACACCGGCGAAGACGGTTTCGAGATCTCGGTGCCGGCCGAACACGCGGTGACGCTGGCCGAGGCCCTGCTGGCCCAGCCCGAGGTCAAGCCCGCCGGCCTGGGCGCGCGCGACACGCTGCGCCTGGAAGCCGGCATGTGCCTGTACGGCCACGACATCGACACCACCACCAGCCCGGTCGAGGCCGGCCTGGCCTGGGCCATCCAGAAGGTGCGCCGCCCCGGCGGCGCGCGCGCCGGCGGCTACCCGGGCGCGGCCGTGATCGAGGCCCATCTGGCCGGCGGCGCGCCCAGCCGGCGCGTCGGCCTGGTCGGCCTGGAACGCGTGCCGGTGCGCGAAGGCACGGCCTTGTTCGACGCCCACGGCCACAAGCTGGGCACGGTGACCAGCGGCACGCTGTCGCCCACCGTCAACCAGCCCGTGGCCATGGGCTACCTGCCGCTGGGCCATGCCGAACCGCACCACGAGGTGTACGCCGAGGTGCGCGGCAAGCGCATCCCGATGCGCGTGACCCCCCTGCCCTTCAACCCCCACCGCTACCAGCGCTGAAACCCCCGCACGGAACAGGAGCATCGCCCATGACGACCATGTACACCCCCGATCACGAGTGGATCAACATCGAAGACCACGAAGCCGCCGTCGTCGGCATCACGCACCATGCGCAGGACGCGCTGGGCGACGTGGTCTTCGTCGACCTGCCCGAGGTCGGCCGCACCTACAAGAAGGGCGAGGTCGCCGGGGTGGTGGAATCGGTCAAGGCCGCTGCCGACATCTTCATGCCCGTCACCGGCGAGGTGGTCGAGGTGAATGAGGCGCTGCGCAGCGACCCGGCCCTGGCCAACAGCGACCCGCTGGGCCACGGCTGGTTCTTCAAGGTGCACATCACCGAAGTCGGCATGGCCGATTTCGACCAGCTGATGGACCCCCCGGCCTACGACGCGCTGCTCAAGACGCTGTAGGCGTCTACCCCTTCCTTTTCCGCATCCCCTTGAACAGGGCCCGGCGCCTGCCGGGCTGATTGCCATGCTCATGTCCGCCCTGCAGCCGCTCGCCGAGCTCGAGAACGCCGGCGAATTTGCCCCCCGCCACATCGGGCCCGATGCCGACGACGAACGGCACATGCTGTCGGTCATCGGCGCGGCCAGCCGGCGTGCATTGATAGACGCCATCGTGCCGCGCAGCATCGCGCGCGCCCAGCCCATGGACCTGCCCGCGCCCGTGGGCGAGGCCCAGGCGCTGGCCGAGATGAAGGCGCTGGCGGGCAAGAACCGGGTGCTCAAGAGCTTCATCGGCCAGGGCTACCACGGCACGCACACGCCGGGGGTCATCCTGCGCAACATCCTCGAGAACCCGGCCTGGTACACCGCCTACACGCCCTACCAGGCCGAGATCTCGCAGGGCCGCATGGAAGCGCTGG
>LNFM01001773.1_pt1 | contig 47601 bp, 51 predicted proteins | sample 596031 | NCBI WGS metagenome assembly LNFM01 (sample SAMN04254537, study PRJNA301005) | activated carbon metagenome | isolation source: dual media filters at the Ann Arbor, Michigan drinking water treatment plant | place: USA: Ann Arbor
GCGACGACCAGCGTGCAGGGTTCGATCTCGCTCAAGGGCGGCCGCATCGACGATCTGGCGCTCCTGAAATTCCGCGAGACCGTCGATCCGAAATCGCCGCCGGTCGTGCTGCTGTCGCCGTCCGGCAGCGCCGAGCCGTTCTATGCCGAATTCGGCTGGAGCCCGGCGACCCCCGACATCAAGGTGCCCGACGCCAACACGGTGTGGACGCAACAGGGCGCAGGCAGCCTCGACGTCGGCAAACCGGTGACCCTGACCTGGAACAACGGCGCCGGCCTCGAATTCCGCCGCACCATCGCCATCGACGACAAGTTCCTGTTCACCATCAAGGACGAAGTCGCCAACAAAACCGACAAAGCTGTGTCGCTGTTTCCCTACGCGCTGGTGTCGCGGCACGGCACGCCGGTGACCGCCGGCTACTACATTCTGCATGAAGGCCCGGTCGGCGTGCTCGGCGAGAACGGCCTGCTCGAGAAGAGCTATTCGGACCTGACGGAGAAAAAGGAATTCTCCTACGCCAACACCAAAGGCTGGCTCGGCTTCACCGACAAATACTGGGCCGCGGTGCTGGTGCCCGAACCCGCCGCCAATCTTTTAAAGGCGAAGTTCTCCGGCGGCACGCTCGGCACCGTGAAGACCTATCAGTCCGACTACATTCTCGACCAGCAGACCATCGCGCCGGGCGCCACCGGCGCCGCCAATGCGCGGCTGTTCGCCGGCGCCAAGGAAGTGCGCGTCGTCGATGAATACGAAAAGGCGCTCGGCATCGACCGCTTCGACCGCCTGATCGACTGGGGCTGGTTCTACTTCATCACCAAGCCGCTGTTCGTGCTGATCGACTGGCTGTTCCACCTGGTCGGCAATTTCGGCGTCGCCATTCTGCTGGTGACGGTGCTGATCAAGATCGCGTTCTTCCCGCTCGCCAACAAATCCTACGCTTCGATGGCGAAAATGAAATTGGTGCAGCCGCAGATGATGGCGCTGCGCGAACGCTATCCCGACGACAAGGCCAAGCAGCAGCAAGAGCTGATGGCGCTGTACAAGAAAGAGAAGATCAATCCTTTGGCCGGCTGTCTGCCGATTCTGGTGCAGATCCCGGTGTTCTTCTCGCTGTACAAGGTGCTGTTCGTCACCATCGAAATGCGGCACGCGCCGTTCTTCGGCTGGGTCAAGGACCTCTCGGCGCCCGACCCGACCAACATCTTCAGCCTGTTCGGCCTCTTGCCGGAGCCGTCGGCCTATCTCGGACCGGCGATCGGCTCGTTCCTGCATGTCGGCCTGTGGGGCATCATCATGGGCATCACGATGTGGGCGCAGATGAAGCTCAACCCGGCGCCGCCGGACCCGACGCAGAAGATGATCTTCGACTGGATGCCGCTGATCTTCACCTTCATGCTGGCGAGCTTCCCGGCCGGCCTCGTCATCTACTGGGCGTGGAACAACACGCTGTCGGTGGCGCAGCAGGCCTACATCATGAACAAGCACGGCTCGAAGATCGAGCTGTGGGATAATGTGAAAGAGTTATTCGGGGTGAAGCGGAAGCCGGAAGAGAAGAAGACGTAGGTCTTACCAAGCGATAGTTTTCAGGAATGACAAATGGCCGGGCAAATGCCCGGCCATTTTTTTATGCGGGCAAGGCGAGCCAGTGCCCCCTCGCCGCCCCTGTTTTATGGCCGCCAAGCTGCTATAGTGCCGTCATGGTCAAATCTCTTGAAGCGGCCATTGCCGAACTGGAGCGCCTGCCCGCCGAGGACCAGGAACAGATCGGCCGTTCGCTGCTCTCTCATGTTGAAAAACTGCGCGCCCTGCGCGCCGAGATCGACAAAGGCATTGCCTCACTCGATGCGGGCGAGGGCAAGGAATCCAGCATCGGCGATTTTCTCCGGCACAAGAATCGGTAGATGGCTGGCGCCGGCCGCACCGCGATTTGGTCGCGTGAGGCCATCGAGGATCGAGAACGGATTTGGGATTACTATGTCGGCGTCGCAGGCACAGATACTGCGGCAAGAATATTTCTCAGGCTCGCTGACGTCATCGCCCTGATCGAGGATCGGCCTTTTGCCGGACGCGCCCGAAACGAGGTTCGCGCCGGGCTGAGATCGTTCGTCGCCGCGCCTCATGTTGTCTTCTATCGCGTCGTGAAAGACACGCCGGAGATCGTGCGCGTACTGGATGGGCGTCAGGATATTGAAGAGCAGTTTTCCGACCCGTCACCCTGAGGTGCGAGCGCAGCGAGCCTCGAAGGGCGACGGCCGGATTGCCCTTTGTTGCGGCGCCTTGGCCGTTCATCCTTCGAGGCTCGCCATAAGATGGCTCGCACCTCAGGATGACGGGTTAAAGGGCGATGGCCTGCATCATTCGCCTGAAGGCACCGTCGCTGCGACACGCGCCAACGCGCGCGGCGAACGGGACGGCGTAACGCCCGACACCGAGCACGGCGCGTCGGAAAACTCCCACGACGAGTTGTTGAGCACCATGCCGCAAGTGGCGATCCGCGGCCCCTTCGGCGACATCAGGCAGGCGGTCTGGCCCTGTTCGAAATTGCGCCCTTGCGCCCGGCAGGTGCAGTCGGCGGCGGCGCTCGTCACCAGCGCATCGAGCGCTGCGACCAGCACGACGGCGGCAAAGGGTCCGAGCCTGTGCATGGCGGAAGTATAGCACGAAACGGCCCGCCCGGCAGCGCTGATTATAGTCCTTGACAGCGTGACGCTGGTGGGCTAGGAAAGGCGCATTCTCCACAATTGAGTTTGCTGCCGATCGCGCATTCCTGTCTTTGCTGCAAAGCAAGACGTGAATGGCCGCGACTTTTGGCTCTGGATCCCCGCCTTCGCGGGGATGAGCGGAGGTTGGATCGCCACCAGCCATCCACATCCACATCCACAGGAACAACCACCATGCCCGAACCCACGCCCGAAGCCTGGGCGCTCATCCGCCATGCCTATGAACACACCGACCAGCCGCTCGCGCACATTTGTGACGCGCACGAGATTACGATTCCGATGCTGCGCTACCGCATTAAGAAGTGGGGGTGGACGCGGCGCAAGCCGTTCGTTCCGCGCCAGGGGCCGCCGAAGGTGGAGGTCTTCTCCCCTCCCCCCGTTCGCGCAGCGAATGGTGGGGAGGGGTTGGGGGTGGGGGGTGAAATCGTTTCCACCGCGGCATCACCCCCCACCCCGCCCGCCTTCGCTGATGCTCCGGCGGGCGACCCTCCCCACCGCTTCGCGGGGGGAGGGAAAGAAGAAGAGACGGCCATCGTCCCGCGCCTGCAAAGCGCGGTGGCGCGGGTGCTGCCCGCCATCGAGACGACCATCGCGCGGCTTGCGGCCGGCGCGCAGCATCCGCGCGAAATGGAACAGGCCGGCCGCACGCTGAGTGCGCTGACGCGCACCTTGCGCGAGCTGAACGGCCTGCTGGCCCAGCACAGAGCGGAGGCTGACGACGACGACACGCCGGAGGACATCGACGAATTTCGCCGCGATCTGGCGCGGCGGCTCCAAGGCCTGGTGGACGCGGAAAAAGGCGAAGGAAGCGGAGCGCCAGCAAGGCCATGCCGAAAGGTGGACGGCTGCGCCGGGGCATGACAGACAGGGCGAACCATGACCGAGCCATACACCCGCGACGAGATCGAGACCGGCCGCAAGCTGTTCAACGCCGACTGGCAGTTTTTCGCCGCCGCCTCGACGCCGCAATCGCTGCCGAAAATGCACGGCACCGAGATCGCCTTTGCCGGCCGCTCCAATGTCGGCAAGTCGAGCCTGATCAACGCGCTGACCGGCCGCAAGGCTTTGGCACGCACCTCGCGCACGCCGGGGCGCACCCAGGAGCTGATCTTCTTCAACGGCGGCAGCGAATTGAACCTCGTCGACATGCCGGGCTACGGCTACGCCGCAGCGGCGAAATCCAAGATCGCGGCGTGGACCTCGCTGATCGAGGCTTATCTTCTGGGCCGCGCCAACCTCGCCCGCGTCTATGTGCTGATCGATTCACGGCACGGGCTGAAGGACACCGACGACGCCACCTTCAAGGTGCTCGGCTCGGCGGCGGTGAGCTACCAGATCGTGCTGACCAAGACCGACACGATCAAGCCGTCGGAACTGGAAACGCGCATCAAGGAAGTCGAAGCGGGACTGGCGAAATGGCCATCGGCTTTTCCCACCGTGGTGGCGACCTCCGGCCATGAGGGCACCGGAATTCCGAACTTGCGGGCGGCGGTGGCGCGACTTTTGAACGAGCGCAAGCGCTAAGCGCTGAGGTTCTGCAGCGGCGCCGACAGCTCGCAGGTCAGGCCGCCGGGCGCGTAGGTCAATTGCACCGTGCCGCCGAAATCGCTGGCCATGAAATCCTTGATGACGCGCGTGCCGAATCCGGTGCGGCTCGGCGCGGCGACCGGCGGGCCGCCACTTTCCTGCCATCGCAAGGTGAACACCGGCGCGCCGTCGACCGACGTCGACCAGGTGATATCGACCTGGCCCTGCGCGACGGCCAGCGCACCGTATTTCAGCGCGTTGGTCGCCAGTTCGTTGATGGCGAGCGTCAGCGACAGAGCCTGGCGCGGCTTGATGGTCAGCGCCGGGCCGGACACATTGATGACGCCGCCGCCGGACAGGTAGGAGGCGAGCGCGCCTTCGATGACGCGGGCGACCGGGGTCGCCGACCAGTTCGACTCCTTGGTGATCTCGTGCGCCTTGGCGAGCGTGGCGACCCGCGCCCGGTAGGCCTTCAGCGCGGCGGCGTGGACGTCGTCGCGAAACGTCTGGTTGGCGATGGACAGCACCATGGCGAACGCGTTCTTGGCGCGATGCTCGAGTTCTTCGGTGAGGAAGCGCTCGCGTTGCGACGCCTCCCATTCCTCGGTGACATCGCGGGAGATCGACAGCAGGTTGGCGACGCGTCCGTCGGCGTCGAAAATCGGCGATACCTGGACGTCCCAATAACGCGGCGTGCCCTTGGCGGTGTTGCAAGGCCCGCGAAAGCGCGCCGTTTTGCCCGCTTTCGCGTCCGCCACCGCGGCCATGGCCTGGGCGCCGCCCTGGCCGGGCCAGAAGCCGGGCCACGGACAGCCTTTCAGCAGGCTGAAGTCTTCGACCTCCATGACGCGCTTGCCGCCCTCGCTCATGAACTGGAGCCGGCCGTCGAGATCGAGAACCTTGATGCAGTCGCCGCAGCCGGACAACACGCCGCGCAGCAGGTCGTCATTGCCGACCAGATCGGGGCTGGCGGCAGCAAGTTCCCGATTTAACGCTGTAACAAGTGAGCTGGAGGTCATTCCGCAGTAAACTCACAAATACCGGAAAATCGCAAATCGTCATGACGCGCCGGCGGAGGTTGAAACGTTCCCTGGATGGATTGTCTGGCCGGGGCTTTATCGCTAGAACCGCCGCATTCCACGGGACCCCGCCGCACATGAGCAAATCCCCCATCGATCCGCAAAAAATCGATCCACAAGAGCAGGCCCGCATCCTGTCGGAAGCGCTGCCGCACATGCAGCAGTATGACGAGGAGATCATCGTCGTGAAATATGGCGGCCACGCCATGGGCGACGAGCAGGCGGCGCGCGACTTCGCCCGCGACATCGTCTTGCTGGAACAGGCGGCGATCAATCCGGTGGTGGTGCATGGCGGCGGGCCGCAGATCGCGGCCATGCTCAAGAAGCTCGGCATCAAGTCGGAATTCGCCGCCGGCCTGCGCGTCACCGACGAAGCGACCATCGAGATCGTCGAGATGGTTCTGGCCGGCTCGATCAACAAGCAGATCGTCGGCTACATCAACGCCGCCGGCGGCAAGGCCATCGGCCTGTGCGGCAAGGACGGTAACATGGTGACCGCCAAGAAGGCGACGCGCACCGTGGTCGATCCGGATTCGATGATCGAGAAGGTGGTCGATCTCGGTTTCGTCGGCGAGCCGGACAAGGTCGACCTGTTCGTGCTCAACGCCGTGCTCGGCAAGGAGATGATCCCGGTGCTGGCGCCGGTGGCGACCTCGGCCGACGGCGGCACCTTCAACGTCAACGCCGATACGTTCGCCGGCGCCATTGCCGGTGCGCTCAAGGCCAAGCGGCTGCTGCTGCTGACCGACGTGCCGGGCGTGCTCGACAAGGACAAGAACCTGATCACGGATCTGTCGGTCGCCGATGCGCGTCGGCTGATTGCCGACGGCACCATTTCCGGCGGCATGATCCCCAAGGTCGAAACCTGCATCTATGCTCTGGACGCCGGCGTCGAGGGCGTCGTCATCATGGACGGCAAGGTGCCGCATGCCGTGCTGCTCGAACTGATGACCGATCACGGCATCGGCACCTTGATGCACAAGTGATGCGGGCAGCCTGGCTCGCAGCTTTGGCTGTTGTTGTGCTGGCGTCGCCGGCGCAGGCCGAGCTGACGTTGTGCAATCGCACAAGCTATCGCATGGACGCCGCGATCGGCCTGGAGACGCGCGCCATTGTCGAGACGCGCGGCTGGTTCCGCATCGATCCCGGCCAGTGCCGGCTGGTGATCGACGGCCCCTATGACGCCGAGATGGCTTACGTCTATGCGCGCACGCCGCAGGTTTACGGCTCGGCGCCGCTGCCGCAGAACGGCAGTGCGGATTTCTGCGTGCGCGACGGCGATTTCACCATCGCCAACGGCCGCGAATGCCCGATGAGCCAGCAGGCGCATTTCACGCCGGCCCGGCCGACCGATGTGCCGGGACGCGGCCCGACCATCAATCTCGCCGAGGAAGCCGACTATGACGACGCGCAGGCGCGGCTCGCCGGCATCCAGCGTTTGCTGGTGATCGCCGGCTATGACGCCAATCCGATCGACGGCGTGCAGGGCGGCAAGACCACGGCGGCGCTGAACAAGTTTCTCGCCGACCGCAAATTGGCCGCCGACCACGCGTCGGGCGCGAATTTTTTCGAGACCCTGATCGCCGCGGCACAAAGCCCGGAAGGCCGCGGCTTTTCCTGGTGCAACGACAGCAAATACCCGGTGATGGCGGCGCTCGGTACCACGGAAAGCGGCACTTTGATCACGCGCGGCTGGTACCGCATCGACGCCGGCACCTGCCTGCGGCCGGACGTGCGCGGCGACCAGCAGAAGCTTTTCAGCTACGGCGAAGCCGTCGATTCAAGCGGCCGCACGCTCAAGCGCAACGACCGACCGGTGGCGTGGGGCGGCAGTATCGAACTGTGCACGCGCGACGGCAAATTCGAACTCAGCGACCAGAAGGACTGCGTCGTCCGCGGCCTCAATGCGACCGGCTTCGCGGCGGTCGATACCGGCGGCCAGCCGTCGACCGTCGTGCGATTCAAGGAACCTTGATTTTGGATAAGAAGGTGCGCGGCTTCGATAACGTCGAGACCTGGGTGTTCGATCTCGACAACACGCTCTACCCGCATCATTTGCTGTGGCAGCAGGTCAACGACCGCATCCGCGATTACGTCGCCGAATTCCTCAAGGTCACGCATGACGAAGCCTTCAAGGTGCAGAAGGACTACTACCTGCGCTACGGCACGACGATGCGCGGGCTGATGACCGAGCACGGCCTCGATCCCGACGCCTATCTCGACTACGTGCACAAGATCGATCACTCGCCGCTGGAGCCGAATCCGGCGCTGGGCGCGGCGATCGAGAAACTGCCCGGCCGCAAGCTCATTCTCACCAACGGCACGGTGGCGCATGCCGACGCGGTGCTCAAGCGCCTCGAGATCGACCACCATTTCGAGGACGTGTTCGACATCATCGCCGCCAACCTCGAGCCGAAACCGTCAAAGAGCGCGTATGACCTGTTTCTGGCGCGGCACGGCGTCGATCCGCTGAAAGCCGCGATGTTCGAGGACCTCGCGCGCAATCTGGAAGTGCCGCATGCGCTCGGCATGACCACGGTGCTGATCGTGCCGGAAGGCCAGCGCGAAGTGTTCCGCGAGAGCTGGGAAATGGAAGGCCGTGGCGAACCGCATGTCGACCATGTGACCGACGATCTGGCGGGATTTTTGAAGCAGGCGGTCGGCAAATAACACCGCTGCCGCGCAGGCTGCACGAACGCTAGGCGGGACGGCTGTCGGGTAATGCCGGTGTCGCGGCAGCCTGGACATGAACAGCGCGCTGCGGGAATGGAATCGAGAGCCCGGCTGCTTCCAGCGCCGCCTTTCCGCGTGCCGTCAAAGCCCGGCGCACGGCGTGATATTCCGGCGTGGCGGTCCAGCAGCGCAGGCGCAGCACGACCGCGCTGTCGCCGAGTTCATCGACAAAGCAGCTCGGCGCCGACGGCTGGTCGGTGACCATCTCGTGCTCGCCGGCGATGCCGATCAGCACTTCCTGGCCTTTTTCCAGATCGTCACTATAGGCAACGCCAAATTTCAGATCGATCAGCCGCGTCGGCAACCGCGAGTAATTGATGATGCGCTTGTTCCACAGTTCGGAATTCGGAACGAAAAGAAAAATGCCATCCCAGGTGTGCAACTCACTGGCGAACAGGCCGACATCTTTTACGGTGCCGGCGACCGAGCCGGTGTCGATATAATCGCCGACGCGAAACGGCCGGAGCCATAACAGCATCATGCCGGCGGCGATATTCGACAGCGTGCCCTGCATGGCAAGACCGATGGCCAGACCGGCGGCGCCGAGAGCGGCAAGAATGCTGGTCGTCTGGATGCCGAGTTGGCCGAGCACGGCGACGATGACAAGAACGAGAATGGCGTAACGCACCAAAGTCGCGATGACGCCGCCGAGTGTCGGATCCAGGCGCTGCTGATTGCCAAACAACAGCCGGATGCCTCGCTCGGCACGCCCGGCGAGCCACCAGCCGACAACCAGCATCAACATCGCGCTGATGAAACTCGGCAGCGCGACCGCCGCCCATGCGGTCAATTGCGTCACGAAAACGCTGATTTCGCTGCCAATCTGCGTAACGTTTGGAACATCCATTGCTTGCATCTCCGGGATCGCGATGGTTCTCGCCAGCGCCTTGTCAACGCATGAGAACCGGAAAGAAGCCCGGGAAAAGTGACGGGAGTTTGTTAACGGCAGTGCGGGCGATCACACCGCAGGCACAGCCTGCTGCACGAGAAGCGCAAATCCGATCCCGGCGATGCCGGACCCGGCCAGCCGCAAGCGCAAGGCATCGCCCTGCATCAGCAGAAGCGCGACGCGCATCGCGGCGAGCGCGATAGCGCTCTGGATGACGGCGAGGCCGATCAGATAGGCGACGAGCGGCGTCTGCTCGGCGCCGAAAATGGATTCACCGAGCGCATAGCCATGCACCCAGCCGACGGCGGCGAACAGCACGAGCGCCACCGCGGCGCTGAGGTCGCGGCGGATGGCAAGGATCAGGCCGAGCGCGATCACCGTGCCGGCGACGATCATTTCCGCGCCCGGCAGCGTCGCGCCCTGAAGATGCGCGGCGACGCCGGCCATCATCGCCACGACAAAGCCGATGATCAGGCCCCAGCCTTTCGGGTGCGCGGCGGCGAGGCAGCCGACGGCGACCACGGCGGCGAAATGGTCGAGGCCGATGACCGGATGGCCGAGACCGGACAGCAGGCCGTGCATAAAGGTGCCCGGTAGCGCGCCGCCCATGGGATGATGGGCAAAAGCCGGCGCGGCGGCGAGGCTCGCGACGAGGCTAGCGGCGGCGGAGGTCATGAGACGAAGGGCTTTTGCGGTCACGGGCAGGCTCCTTGTGCCGCGTCACCCTAGCCGAGGTTGCGCGGCTTGACATCCCCTGCCCGGCCCCCGACAAAACGCCCCACATTCAGCGCCGGGGATAACCTCATGTCCAACGACAAGCTCGCCAAAACCATCGACGAGGCTTTTGAAGCCCGCGACAAGATCACGCCGAAGACCAAGGGCGCAGTGCGCAAGGCGGTCGATACCGCGCTCGGCCTTCTGGACTCAGGCGCCGCCCGCGTCGCCGAGAAGCAGGCCGACGGCAACTGGCAGGTGAACCAGTGGCTGAAGAAAGCCGTGCTGCTGTCATTCCGCTTGAACGACATGAGCGTGATCCCGGGAGGCCCCGGCAAAGCCGTGTGGTGGGACAAGGTCGATTCCAAGTTCAAGGGCTGGACCGCGGCGCGCTTCCGCAAAGAAGGTTTCCGCGCCGTCCCGGGCTGCGTCGTGCGCAAGTCGGCCTTCATCGCGCCGGGCGTGGTGCTGATGCCGTCCTTCGTCAATCTCGGCGCCCGTGTCGAGCAAGGCACCATGGTCGATACCTGGGCTACCGTCGGCTCCTGCGCGCAGATCGGCAAGCATGTGCATCTCTCCGGCGGCGTCGGCATTGGCGGTGTGCTCGAGCCGTTGCAGGCGGGCCCCGTGGTGATCGAGGACAACTGCTTTATCGGCGCGCGCTCGGAAGTGGTCGAAGGCGTGATCGTGCGCGAAGGCGCGGTGCTCGGCATGGGCGTTTATCTCGGCCAGTCGACCAAGATCGTCGATCGCTCAACCGGCAAGGTGATGTATGGCGAAGTGCCACCCTATTCCGTCGTCGTCTCCGGCACCATGCCGGGCAAGCCGATGCCGAACGGCGAACCGGGGCCGAACCTTTACTGCGCGGTGATCGTCAAGCGCGTCGATGAAAAGACGCGATCCAAGACGAGCATCAATGAGTTGTTGCGCGACTAATTCAATTTCTGTCATGGCCGGGCTCATCCCGGCCATCCCGCTTAGGGACGCACTGCCTTCCTAAGCGGGATCACCGGGACAAGCCCGGTGATGACAGAAAGAACAGGAAGCCATGTCTTTCGACATCAACGTTCGGGCACGGTGGGACGACGAAGCCAAAGTCTGGACTGCGACAAGCAATGACATCCAGGGGCTCGTGATCGAAGCCGAGACATTGCCCGAAGTATTTCATGAGATTGCTTTGGTGCTACCCGACCTACTCGAGCTAATGAGCGTTCAATAATGTCCGCCGATCCAATCGCATTAACGCAAGAACTGGTGCGCTGTCCGTCGGTGACACCGGCGGAAGGCGGCGCGCTGCAATTTCTCGAGAAGACGCTGAAGGCCGCCGGCTTCACCGTGCACCGCATGACCTTCAGCGAGCCGGGCACCGAGGACGTTGAGAATTTCTACGCGCGCATCGGCACCGAGGCGCCGAACCTGGTGCTGGCCGGGCACACCGACGTTGTGCCGCCGGGCGACGAAGGCGCATGGACGCATCCGCCGTTCGCCAGCCGAATCGACAACGGCATCCTCTACGGGCGCGGCACCACCGACATGAAAGGCGGCATCGCCTGCATGGTCGCCGCCGTGCTCGATCATCTCGCCGCCAATGGCGGCAAGCCCAAGAAGGGCTCGATTTCGTTCCTCATCACCGGCGACGAAGAGAGCATCGCCGTCAACGGCACGCCGAAGCTTTTGCAATGGTGCACCGAGCAGGGCGAGGCGTTCGATCACTGCCTGCTCGGCGAGCCGAGCAACGTCAACGAACTTGGCGACACCATCAAGATCGGCCGCCGCGGTTCGCTCAACGGCCATCTGATCGTCACCGGCAAGCAGGGCCATGTCGCCTATCCGGAGCGCGCCATCAATCCGGTGCGCGGCATCGTCAAACTGATCGAGGCGATCCAGGCCGAGCCGCTCGACAAAGGCAACGAGAATTTTCCGCCGTCGAACCTGGAATTCGTCTCGGTCGATGTCGGCAACAAGACCGTCAATCTCATTCCCGGCGAAGCGCGCGCAATGTTCAACATCCGCTTCAACGACATGCATACCCTCGATTCGCTGAAGGCGCTGTTGCAGGCGCGCGCCGAGAAGGCCTCCGGCGGAGAGATCAAGTTCGAGTTCAAGTTTCAGCCGTCGAATGCCGGCGTGTTCGTCACCAAGCCGGGCCCGTTCACCGACATGGTGGCGGGCGCGGTCGAGAGCGTGACCGGGCGCAAGCCGGTGCTGTCGACGACCGGCGGCACTTCGGACGCGCGCTTCATCTCGCATCATTGCCCGGTGGTGGAATTTGGCCTGGTCGGCCAGACCATGCATCAGGTCGATGAGCGCGTGCCGGTGGCTGAGCTCGTCGCGCTGACGGCGATCTACCGGAAGATTGTCGATCGGTATTTTGGGTGAGCAGCTGTCATGCCCGCGAATGCGGGCATCCAGTAAACACCGATAGCGCAGTGATTACTGGGTCCCCGCCTTCGCGGGGACGACAGCCAAAACTCCCTAGCTCTGCAAACTCGCATCCAGCGTGATCTCGGCCTTCAACACCTTCGACACCGGACAACCCGCCTTGGCCTTGGCCGCGAGTTCCTGAAACTTCGCATTATCCGCGCCGGGGATTTTCGCTTTCAAGGTCAGATGCACCTTGGTGATGGCGAAGCCGTCCGGCTGCTTGACCAAAGTGACTTCGGCCTTGGTTTCCATCTTCTCGGCGGTCAACCCGGCCTCGCCGAGAATGTTCGACAGCGCCATAGTGAAGCAGCCGGCATGCGCCGCGCCGATCAATTCTTCCGGATTGGTGCCGTTCTTGCCGTCCTCGAAGCGGGCGGTGAAGCCGTAGGGATAATCCTTCAGCGCGCCGCTTTTGGTGGAAATCGAACCCTTGCCGTCCTTGAGGCCGCCCGACCAGACGGCCGATCCATATGTGCTCATGAAATGCTCCTTGAGATGTTCCCGCCCGAACAGGCTGGATATAAGGAGCCAACGCGGCGGCGCCAGCGTTGTTCAGTAGTCAACCTTCATCAAATAGAGCCCGTCCGGCGGCGCCACCGTGCCGCAAGCAGCGCGGTCGCGCGCCTGCAATGCGTTCCACAGATCGTCGGCGCTCCAGGCGCCCGGCCCGGTCAGCCCCGTATTGACCAGCGAGCCGACCATCGAGCGCACCTGATTGTGCAGGAACGAGCGCGCCGAGGAAAATACATGCACTTCCTCTCCGGCGCGCACGACATCGAGCTGGTCGAGCGTCTTGTGCGGCGACTGGGCCTGGCATTCGGTCGAACGGAAGGTGGTGAAGTCGTGCTTGCCGATGAGCCGTTGCGCCGCGGCGTGCATCGCTTCGGCATTAAGCGGACGCACCACGCGCCAGGCATATTTCAAATCGAAAGTCAGATCCGGCCGGCGGTTGATAATGCGGTAGAAGTAATGCCGTTTCACCGCCGAATGGCGCGCATCAAAATCAGCCGCCGCGCGTTCCGCTTTCAGCACCGCGACCGGATGTGGTCTCAGGTGAGCATTGATCGCGTCGCGCACCGTATCGGTTTCCCAATCCTTGCTCAGTTCGATGCTCGCCACCTGCCCGCGCGCGTGAACGCCAGCATCGGTCCGCCCGGCGCCCTGCACCGGCACGGCCTCGCCGGTCAGCGCCGCCACCGCCTTGGTCAGCACGCCCTGGACGGTGACGCGGTCGGCCTGGCTCTGCCAGCCGCTGAACGGCGCGCCGTCATATTCGATGGTCAGTTTGTAGCGCGGCATCAGTTCATCACCGTGCCGGCCTTGACCGGCGTGCCGCGCAGGAAGTCGCCCGCCTGCATCGGCTGCTTGCCGGCGCGCTGGATCTGGACGAGACGAATAGCGCCATCGCCGCAGGCAATAGTGAGCGCGTCGTCGAGCGCGGTGCCGGGCGCGCCCGAACCTTGGGCAAGCGTCGTGCGCAAAGCCTTGACGCGCACGCCGTCGAGTTCGAACCAGGCGCCGGGAAACGGCGACAGGCCGCGGATGTGGTTATGCACCTCGTGCGCCGGCTTCGACCAGTCGATGCGGGTTTCGGATTTCGAAATCTTCTCGGCGTAGGTGACGCCCGTCTCCGGCTGCGGCGTCAGCGCCAGCGCGCCGCGCTCGGCGGCGGCGAGCGCCAGCGGCATCAGCCGCGCGCCCCGTTGCGACAGCGCGTCGTGCAGTTCGCCGGCGGTCATGTCCGGCAGGATCGGCAATGCCTCACGCATCGCCATCGCGCCGGTGTCGAGGCCTTCGTCCATTTGCATGATGGTGACGCCGCTCTCGGCGTCGCCCGCCATCACCGCGCGGTTGATCGGCGCGGCGCCGCGCCAGCGCGGCAGCAAGGACGCATGGACGTTGAAGCAGCCGAGACGCGGCGCCTCCAGCACGGCTTTCGGCAGGATCAGGCCGTAGGCGACAACCACGGCAGCGTCGGCGTTATGCGAAGCGAATTCCGCTTGTGCCGTCTCGTCGCGCAAAGTCTTCGGCGTGAAGACGGGCAGCGAACGACTTCGCGCCTTGCGCTCGACCGGCGTCACCTGCAGGTCCAGGCCGCGCCCGGCTGGCTTCGCCGCGCGGGTATAGACGGCGGCGATGTCATGGCCGGCGGCAACGAGCGCCAGCAAGGTCGGCACCGCGAAATCGGGTGTGCCCATGAAGATGAGGCGCAGGGGCAAGTCGGACAATCCTTCAATCCGTCATCCTGAGGTGCGAGCGCAACGCGCGAGCCTCGAAGGATGTCGGCCAATGCCTTCAAGGTCGGGGCCGTCGCCATTCGAGGCCCGCCTTCGGCGGGCACCTCAGGGTGACGGTATCACCCAATATGATGCGACGGCTCTTTGTCGTTGGCGAGATCGCCGCCGGATTTCTTCGCCGCCTTCTTGAACTTCTTCATCACCATGTCGCGCTTGAGCTTGGAAATATGGTCGATGAACAAAACGCCGTTGAGATGGTCGATCTCGTGCTGCAAACAGGTGGAGAGCAGGCCCTCGGCGGTGAGTTCCTGCTCCTTGCCGTCGATGTCGAGAAATTTGACCTTGATCGAGGCCGGCCGCACGACCTCCTCGTAATATTCCGGGATCGACAGACAGCCTTCCTCGTAGGTCGAGGTGTCATCCGAGGACCAGACGATCTCCGGATTGATGAACACCCGCGGATCTTTCGGCTCCTCCTTGCCGGCGACATCCATGGTGATGAGCCGCAACGGCTCGCCGATCTGGATGGCGGCCAGGCCGATGCCGGGCGCCTCGTACATGGTCGCGAACATGTCATCGACCAGCGCGCGCAGCGGCTTGTCGATGGTTTTGACAAGTTCCGATTTCAGACGGAGCTTCTTTTCGGGAATGATGAGAATGTCACGGATCGCCATGGCCGCGATTTAAGGGCTGGGCGGGACGGGGTCAATGACGGGTTTTCGGCCGTTTTCAGACCCTTGAGCCGCCCGGCCAATGGCCCTACCGTTCGCCCTTCGTTCGCACCGCCCGCCCGAATCACGCTAGAAGCGGCCCATGCTGCAAAATCTCACTTTTGAAGACCTCATGCTGCCGCAAAACCTGCCGCTGATGGCAGGCCTCGCCATCGGCCTGCTGCTGATCATCGGGCTGGTGACCGTCATCGCGCTGCTGGTGCGCAAGCCGGAACCGGTCGTCGATGTCGAGGCCCAGGAGCGGCTGATGGCGCTCAATGCCCGGCTCGATGCGATGGGAAGCTGGTTGCAGAACTCGCACACCCAACTCCAGCACACGGTGAATACGCGGCTCGACGCGGTCAGCCAGAATCTGGGCGAGTCGATGAAGACGACGACCAAGAACACCACCGACCATTTGCAGCAGCTGCATGCGCGGCTCGCCGTGATCGACAACGCGCAGAAGAACATCACTGATCTGGCCGGCACGGTGACCTCGTTGCAGAACGTGCTGTCGAACAAGCAGTCGCGCGGCGCCTTCGGCCAGGGCCAGCTGGAGGCGATCGTCGCCGACGTGCTGCCCAAGGGCGCCTATGAATTCCAGTATACTTTGTCGAACCGCACCAAGCCGGACTGCGTCGTGTTCATGCCCGACTCAGGTCCGCTGGTGATCGACGCCAAGTTTCCGCTCGAAGCGATGACCGCCTTGCGCGCGGCTTCGACCGACGAGGAGCGCAAATTCGCGGTGGCGCGTGTCAAGACAGACATCGCCAAGCATGTCACCGACATCGCCGGCAAGTACCTCATTCCCGGCGAGACCCAGGACATCGCGCTGATGTTCATTCCGTCCGAGTCGGTCTACGCCGACCTGCACGAGCAGTTCGACGACGTGGTGCAGAAGGCGCAGCGCGCCCGCGTCATGATCGTGTCGCCGACGCTGATGGTGATGGCGATCCAGGTCATCAAGCAGGTGCGCAAGGACGCCGAAATGCGCGAGGCCGCCGACCAGATCCGCACCGAGGTCGGCATGATGATGAAGGACGTGACCTTGCTCAGCGACCGTGTCCGCAAATTGCAGAACCACCTCAACCAGACCAATGCCGATATCGACTCGATCCTGATCTCCACCGGCAAGATCGAGAAGCGCGGCGGCAAGATCGAGGCGCTCGAATTCGACGCCGACAATCCGGCCAGCGCCGACCTGCTCGCCGCGCCGGTGCGGAAATTGGGCGCGGCGGAATAAGGAATGACCACCGCCCCCGAGGCTGCACCCAAACTCTCCTTCGCCGACGCGCTGGCGGTTTACCTCAAACCCCGTGTGCTGATCGTGCTGCTGCTCGGCTTCTCCTCCGGCCTGCCGCTGGCGCTGTCGGGCACGACGCTGCTGGTGTGGATGCGCGAGGTCGGCGTCGATCTCGGCACCATCGGCCTGTTCGCGCTGGTCGGCACGCCCTACACGCTCAAATTTCTGTGGGCGCCGGTGGTCGATGCGCTCAACGTGCCAGTGCTGTCGCGCCTGCTCGGCCGTAGGCGCGGCTGGCTGATGCTGTCGCAGATCATGCTGATGGCGGCGATCCTCATTCTCGCCGCGAGCAATCCGAAATTCTCGGCCCTCTACGTGGTTGCCGGCGCCGCATTGCTGGTGGCGCTCGCCTCGTCGACGCAGGACATCGTCATCGACGCTTTCCGCGTCGAAAGCCTCGATGTCGACGAGCAGGCCGCCGGCATGGCAGCCTATGTCGCCGCCTATCGGGTCGGCATGCTGATCTCGACCGCCGGGGCGCTTTATGTCGTCAGCGGCTTCGAAGTATTGGGCAGCGGCAAGGACGCCGCGTGGTCTCTCGGTTACGCGGTGATGGCGGCGATGGTCGGCATCGGCATGCTGGCGACCTTGTTCGCCAAGGAGCCGGCGCGCTCGAAGGCCGCCGCCGTGGAAAATGCTGTGCATGCCGGCGAGAGCCCGATCAAGCGGGTGTTCAGCGCCGCGGTCGCGGCGTTCTCGGAATTTCTCAGCCGCGATGCGGCAATCGCCGTGCTGATTTTCGTCATTCTCTACAAGCTATGCGACGCCTTTGCCGGCACGATGACAGCGCCGTTCGTCATCGATCTCGGCTTCACGCGCACCGACTATGCCAACATCGTCAAAGGCCTCGGTCTTGGCGCGACCCTGATCGGCGGATTCGCCGGCGGCCTCGTGGCGCGCGCGCTGCCGCTCGCCACAGCGCTGTGGATCGGCGCATTCCTGCAAATCGCGTCAAACCTTGTTTTCGTCTGGCAGGCTTATATCGGCCTCAATCACTGGGCGCTGGCGGTGTCGATCACGGTCGAGAGCTTTACCGGCGCCATCGGCACCGTGATCTTCGTCGCTTATTTGTCCTCATTGTGCCGCTCGCCGCTGCACACGGCGACGCAATATGCATTGCTCACCGCGCTCGCCGCCTTTGGCCGCACCTATCTGTCGGCGACCGCCGGCTATCTCGCCGAAGGCATCGGCTGGCCGCTGTTCTTTGTTGTCAGTGCCGCGGTCGGCCTGCCCAGTCTGTTGCTGCTGTGGTGGTTGCAAGCGCGCGGGCACTTCAAGGCGCTTGACGTAAAGCCAGCCTAGTTCTTCGGCGGCGGCCCGGTGAAGCGCCATTTGGTGACAATGGCATCGCCGCTGTGCGGAACCGTGCAGGTGAATTCATCAGCAACAATCTCGGCCTTCTGACCGACCGAGCGCTTCAGCCGGATGGTCTTGGCCTTGTTGTCGGTCTCGGCAAGATGGAAAGTCTTCGGCGCCGCGCTCTTGCAAGCATCCCTGTGCGCGAAGGCCTTCGGCGCGTCACTGACGATCTGGTAGACCGGCTCGCCGCCTCTTTGCACCGCGCGCACCTGGCCGCTGATGACATCGCCGTACTTGAGGAATTCCTGCTTCGACTCTTGTTTCGATTCTTGTGCCTGAGCCGTGACCGTGCACAGCGCCAGAGCCATTGCGCACACAATAATGCGGGCCATCAAAACAATGTCCTCTGCTTCATCGCCGCCGACAAAGTACCTTCGTCGAGATAATCGAGTTCGCCGCCGACCGGCACGCCATGCGCCAGCCGCGTGACTTTCACATTGGCATCGGCGAGCAGTTCGGTGATGTAATGCGCCGTGGTCTGGCCGTCGACTGTGGCATTAAGCGCCAGGATCAACTCCTTGACCTGCGGCTCGTGCGCCCGCGCGATAAGCGAATCGATCGACAGGTCGCCGGGGCCGACGCCGTCGAGCGGCGACAGCGTGCCGCCGAGCACATGGTAGCGGCCATTGACGGCGGTAGCGCGCTCCAGCGCCCACAGATCGGCGACATCGGCGACGACGACAAGAATGGATGGATCGCGGCGCAAGTCGGTGCACACGGTGCACGGATCGTGCGTATCGATATTGCCGCAGGTCTTGCAGACGACGATCTTGTCGATGGCGGTTTGCAGGGCGGCAGTGAGCGGCGCCATCAGGAGTTCGCGCTTCTTGATGAGATGCAGCGCGGCGCGCCGCGCCGAGCGGGGACCTAAGCCCGGCAGTTTGGACAGAAGCTGGATCAGCTTTTCGATCTCAGGACCGGCGACGGCGGTGGCCATGTGTTATCCGCGTCCTTTGCCGTTTGCCGCAGCGCGCTCCCTCCCCCTTGAGGGGGAGGGAGCGATAGAAGCGCAGGCATTGCTATAAAAAATCACGTCCAAACGAAGTTACCCCAACAGCCCCGGCGGCAACGGCAGCCCGCCGGTCACCGCCTTCATCTTCTCGGCCATGACGGCTTCGGCCTTGCGGCGGGCATCGGCATGCGCGGCGACGATGAGGTCTTCGACGATTTCCTTTTCGCCGGGCTTGATCAGCGAGTCGTCGAGCTTGACCGCCTTGAGATCTCCCTTGGCGGTCAGCGTCACCGTGACCATGCCGCCGCCGGCGGTGCCGTCGACAGTGATGGTGTCGAGTTCGGCCTGCAACGCCTGCATCTTCGATTGCAGTTGCGTCGCCTGTTTCATCATGCCCAGAAAGTCCATTAGTCGTCCTCACTATCTTCACTGGGCGCTGCGTCGGGCATGCCCGCGTCAGGCGCGGTCTGCGTCACCGCGACAATCTTGGCGCCGGGAAATTTGCTCAGCACCGCCTGCACCAAGGGATCGCTCTGCACGTCGCGCTCGACCTCGGCCTGGCGGGCGTCGGCCTGATCGCGCATGGTCGGCGCGCCCTGTTCGCGCGACACGACCACGACCCAGCGCTTGCCGGTCCAGGCGGTGAGCTTGCGTTGCAGGTCGTGCACGAAGGTTTTCGGCGCATTCGGCTGCAAGGCGATCTCGAGCTGGCCGTCCTCGTAACGCACCAGCCGGACGTCGCGCTCCAGCGCCATCTTGGTGGTGATGTCGCGCTTTTCCGACACCAGCGCGATCAGCGCCTCGAAGGTGCCGAGCGATAAGGTGGGCGCTGCCGGCTCGGCGGTGCCGAGCTGCGCCACGGGCTCTTCCGCGGGACGTGCCGACGTCGCCGCCGAGGCGCGCGGCGCACCGCGGGAGGCTTCGAAACGCGGCGCGAAACTTTGCGATGCACTCGGCCCGGCAGAGGCGCCATTGCCGCCGCCATTGGACGGCGCGCGCGAGACCGGCGCATTGCCGCCCTCGCCAAGCGACTTGATGACCTCGTCCGGCGTCGGCAGATCGGCGGCATAGGCAATGCGCACCAAAACCATTTCGGCGGCGGCGACCGGGCGGCCCGAGGCCTGCACCTCGCCGACGCCTTTCAACAGCATCTGCCAGCAGCGCGACAGCACACGCATCGACAACTGCGTGGCAAAGGCGCGGCCACGCACACGCTCGGCCTCCGACAGCGACACATCGTCGGCGACCGTCGGCACGACTTTGACGCGGGTAACGAAATGGGTGAACTCGGCGAGATCGCCGAGCACAACGGCGGGATCGGCGCCGATATCGTATTGCGCGCGCAGTTCGGACAAAGCTGCGGCGATGTCGCCTTTCATCAGGGCTTCGAACAGATCGACGATGCGGACGCGGTCGGCAAGCCCCAGCATCTGCCGCACGTCTTCGGCACGCACCGGACCGGCCGCATGGGCAATGCCCTGATCGAACAGCGACAGCGCGTCGCGTACCGAACCTTCGGCGGCGCGCGCGATCAAAGCGAGCGCGGCAGGCTCGGCTTCGATATTTTCCTTCGCCGCGATCTTCTGCAAATGCTCGACCAGCACGGCGGCATCGACGCGGCGCAAATCGAAGCGCTGGCAGCGCGAAAGCACCGTCACCGGCACTTTGCGAATTTCGGTGGTGGCGAAGATGAATTTGGCGTGCGGCGGCGGCTCTTCCAAAGTCTTCAGCAGCGCGTTGAACGCCGCGCCGGACAGCATGTGCACTTCGTCGAGAATGTAGACCTTGTAGCGCGCCGACACCGGCGCATAGCGCACGGCGTCGTTGATCTGGCGCACGTCATCGACCGAGTTGTGCGAGGCGGCGTCCATTTCCAGCACGTCGATGTGGCGGCTGTCGATGATCGCCTGATCCTGCACGCCCATCACCGGCATGTGGATGGTCGGGCCCTTGATCGACCCGTCCGGCAGTTCGTAGTTCAGCGCGCGCGCGAGAATGCGGGCGGTGGTGGTTTTGCCGACGCCGCGGACGCCGGTCAGGATCCAGGCCTGCGGAATGCGGCCGGATTCGAAGGCGTTGGAAATGGTGCGGACCATGGCCTCCTGGCCGATCAGGTCCTCGAAGCTGGACGGGCGGTATTTGCGCGCGAGGACGCGATAGCCGCCGGCCGGCGTCTCGGCCGGGGCGGAACCAGGAACGGCAGGGTTCTCGGGTTCGCTCATGCGCTTTCTCTTTGCGCCTATTCTCGCAGCCATTGGCCGTCGAAGCCACCCGCCGCGGCGGCGCGGGGCACTTCACGCCTAACGAATGGTGGAAAAAATGGGTGGGAGGCTGACAACGACCCGAACCGGGCTCGTTAGGGCTGCTTCCTTCCGGACCTGACCCGGTTGGCGAGTGGCTCGTCCACCGCCAACCTCCCGGCCCCTATATCGGGCGGAAACGGGGAGAATGCAAGCGAGGCTGAAATGACGCCGGCCGCCATTCGCACTAGGCTCGGGACCATGGAATCAGCTTGGTCCCTCCACCCGCAACTGGCCGCCGACACCGTTCCGGTCGGCGACCTGGCGCTGTCGCGCGTGTTGCTGGCGAACGACGCCAATTACCCGTGGCTGATCCTGGTGCCGCGCCGCCCCGGGATCACGGAACTCGTCGACCTAGTGGACAACGACCGGCTCGCTCTGATGCGGGAAACCGACGCGGCCGCCCGCGCGCTCAAGTCGATCACCGAATGCGACAAGCTCAACGTGGCGGCGCTGGGCAATGTGGTGGCGCAGCTTCATGTCCATGTCATCGGCCGCAGGCATTCCGACAAGGCCTGGCCGAAGCCGGTCTGGGGCGCGGCGCCGTCGGCGGCTTACGATCCGGCCGTGCGCGACGGCTTTATCGGCGCGTTGCGGCGGGCGTTGAAGGTCACATAGCCGTCGTTGCACTCTGCCCTGCCCCATGCGAGTTTCCGCGCCGATGTCACCTCCCCCGAATCTCGGCCCGAAACCCCACCTCGGCTACACGGAAAACCGCCTCGCGCGCGCCGCAGAGCTGCGCACCGACAGAGCGGCGATCGACGCCATGGCCGGCGGCCCCTTCGCCGGCTTCTATGTCATCGGCGGCGAACTGGTCGTCACCAAAAAAACCGCGCCGCTGAACGATCCGCTGTTCACGCTCGCCGAAGCGCGCGCGTTCGGCCCCTTCACCGAAACCATTTTCCTCGGCCATGACAATAACAAAGGCCGCTTCGGCCTCGGCATGTCGCAGGACGCCGCCGAAGCGCTGAAGGCGCGCGACGACCTGATGGTCACCGACCTGCGCTCGATCGCCGTGCAGGGCCTTGTCGATGCCAACCACCTGCCGCCGATCGCCGAGGCCAAGGCGGTGCTGCAATGGCACTTACGTCATCGTTTCTGTTCGAACTGCGGCGCGCCGAGCGAAGCGATCGATGCCGGATGGAAACGTTCGTGCTCGTCCTGCAAGACCGAGCACTTTCCGCGCACCGACCCGGTCGTCATCATGCTGATCGTCGATTGCGACAACTGCCTGCTCGGCCGCTCACCGCGTTTCGCGCCGACCATGTGGTCGTGCCTGGCCGGTTTCATCGAGCCGGGAGAATCCTTCGAGGACGCCGTGCACCGCGAGACCCGCGAGGAAGCCGGCATCGTCTGCGGACGCGTCAAATATTATCGCTCGCAGCCCTGGCCGTTCCCGACCTCGCTGATGATCGGCTGCCACGCCGAGGCATTAAGCCGCGATATTGTCGTCGATCGCACGGAACTGGAAGACGCCCGCTGGTTTAGCAAGCATGAATGCATCGCCATGCTGATGCGCAACCATCCGGAAGGCTTGACCATGCCGCCGCCGGTGGCGATCGCGCATCACATCGTCCGCAGTTGGGTTGAGGATGAAGTCCGCTTTGACTGAACGTTTGCCGCTTGCCCGCCCGCCGAAAATCCTGTGTGCCGGCGGCGCCGTGCAGGACATCATCATGCGGGTGGAGCAGTTTCCGAAACCCGGAGAGAAGGTCACGGCGACTGATTTTATCATCACCAGCGGCGGCCAGGCCGGCAACGCGGCGGTCGCGGTCGCCCGCCTCGGCGCCGTCACCAGCTATATCGGCGCGCTCGGCGACGAGACCGACGACGTCGCCAACACCATCATCAAGACTTTCGCCGGAGAGAAGATCGATGTCAGCCGCGCCATCCGCGTGCCGGGCGCGCGGTCGTCGGCCTCATTGATCCTGATCGATGCCGGCGGCGAGAAGATGATCGCCACGCGCCGCAACCAGGGTCTTGCCGAAGCTTCGCCGGCTGACCCGGAGGCCGCGGTCGCCGATCTCGACGCCGTGCTGCTCGACAATCGCTACGCCAACATTTCGCTGCCGATCTGCGAGGCCGCCAAGGCGCGCGGCATTCCGCGCGTGCTCGATCTCGACAAGCCGGCGCCGCCGCACGACCCGCTGACGCAAGGCTGCACCCATGTCATCGCCTCCGCCGATGCGATGCGCGAGAGCACGGGGATGAAGGACTACAGCGCCGCTTTGAAGAAATACGGCGAAGGGTACAAAGGCTTTCTCGCCGTCACCGACGGGCCGAATGGCGTGTATTGGCTCGAAGGCGGCGCCGTGCGCCACATGCCGGCGTTCAAGGTCGATGCCGTCGATACGTTGGGCGCAGGCGACACGTTTCACGGCGGCTTCGCCTACCGGCTGGCGGAAACCGGTGACGAAATCGACGCCATGCGCTTTGCCGCCGCCGCGGCAGCGATCAAGTGCACGCGCTTCGGCGGCCTGATGGGCGCGGCGACGCGCGCCGAGGTCGAGGCGTTTTTGAAGGAACGGGCGTAAGCCCTATTTCTTCACCGGGCACGGTGCGCCGCACGGCGCGCAGGCGCCGGCGAAATCCTCCGGCGACACGGCGCGGCCGCTCGACGGGCTGGTGAGATGATCGCCAACGATGGCGATCACGGCGAGCAACACAACGGCGATGTAAGTTGTTCGCATGGCGCTAATCCCTCGACATGCCGAACAAAGGCCGCAAGCGGATACCGATCATGCAGCCCGGCAAGGCGGCGAGAAACCAGATCCAGCCGTGCAGCGAGCCTGAGGCAACGCCGCCGATGAAGGCGCCGATGTTGCAGCCGAAGCCGATACGCGCGCCCCAGCCGCACAGCAGCCCGCCGATCGCGGCGGCCAGCAATGATCCGAGCGGCGGCCAGGCCGCAGCGGCGTAACGCTTGGTGGCGGCAGCCGCCGCCATCGCGCCGAAAATCATGCCGAAGTCGGTCAGGCTCGACGTGTCGCTCAACACCGAGCCGGTGAGCGCGCGCTTCGGGCCGGGCCATTGCCAGAATTCGGCCTGCGAGAAATCGAAGCCGAGCGCGGCGAATATCTTTCCGCCCCACACCGTGTAGCCGAAGGTCACGCTCCACGGATGGCCGCCGGCAAAGAACACGCCGATGCACAGAATGCCGATGACGAGGCCGCCGATGATATACGTGCGCGACGGCATGAAATTGGCGCCGCGCTTTTTCGCCACCGCCGCCATGATCGCCGCGGCGAGCGCGATGCTGGCGAGCGTCGCCACCAGACCGCCCCAGGGGCCGAGATAGTCCGAAGCGAGAACGGGATTGATGCCGCCAAGAGCGAGGAACGACGGCAGCGACAGCGAGCCGAGCACGCTGCCGACGATAAAGAAGGCGAGCGTCACCAGCATGCGGCCGGAGCCGCCGCCGACGGTGTAGAGCGTGCCGGAGCCGCAGCCATTGGCGAGTTGCATGCCGATGCCGAAGACGAAAGCGCCGATGACAAGGGAAGGCCCGAGCGGCGCAATGGCGCCGCCGAACCCGGGCAGCAGCGCCGCGACCGGCACGACGACGAGCGCGCAAACGGCGATGACGATGAGGCCTCCGATCAGACCACCGGCTTCGCCGCGATTGAGGAAGCGCCGCCAAGAGGCGGTGTAGCTGAATTCGGCCTTGAGAAAGGCGATGCCGAGGGCAAAGCCGCCGAGGATTAGCGCTGCCGAGGCGGTCTGGCCGTCGAGCAGAACCAGCGTCACCAGGATCGCGGTGGCGAGCACCGCCGCGCCGAGAAAGAGGTAATCGATGCGGGGAGCGGCTGACGAAGCAGACGCCGAGATTGTAGCGGTAGACATGGATGACTTTCTCTCTCCGTCATCCTGAGGTGCGAGTGCGAAGCACGAGCCTCGAAGGATGAACGGCCCTAATGCGGAACCACTTTGGCCGTCGCCCTTCGAGGCCCGCCTTCGGCGGGCACCTCAGGGTGACGGAGAATCTCGATCAGGACCCCAGACCGAGCTTCTTCTTCAAGTCATCCCACTTCGTGCGCGACGATTCAACCGGGCGATTGGGATTGGCGGTCCATTCGACCATCGAGCCGTCATAAAGGCGCACCCCCTCGCGGCCGAGCACTTCGTGCAGCACGAACCAGTCGGTCGCGGCCCAGTGGCCGGTGTTGCAATAGCTGACCGCCGGACCGGCCGGTACATGCGCCGACAGCGCGGCGAGTTCGGCCTTCGGCTTCAATCTGTTGGTCTTGGCGTCGTAGTAACCGGCGCTGTCGACATTGAGCGAACCCGGAATGTGGCCATAGGCGGCAGCGTTCGGCGCCTTTTCCTTGCCGAGGAAGAACGAGGCCGGGCGCGCGTCGATCAAAGTCGCGCCGCCCTTGGCTTCGAGCGCCTCGACCTCGGCGCCCTGCGCGATTAGGTTCTGGTTGATGGTGGCGGCAAAGATCGTCGCCGACGGCTTCCGCTCGCCGCTCTCGACCGGCAGGCCGGCCGCGCGCCAGGCGGCGACGCCGCCATCGAGGATCGACACGTTCTTGAGGCCGACGACCTTCAAAGTCCAATAGGTGCGCGCCGCCGCGCCGAAATCGGTGAAGCTGACGCCGGCCGGGACGACGACGACATGCTTGTCTTCGTCGATGCCGAGATCGCCGATCAGCTTTTCCAGTTCCGCCGTGGTCGGCAGCATGAACGGCACGTTGTTGCGGGTGACGCGCCAGCCGGCCTTGTCGTAATCGCTGTGCACGCTGCCGGGGATGTGCGCCTCGCTAAAGGCCTTGGCGCCGCCGCCATCGATGGCGGAGCGAATGTCGAGCACGACGACATCCTTGTCGTTCAGTTTGCTCTTGAGCCACTCGACGCTCACCAAAGGCGTTGCACCGGCGGCGGGAGCGGCGGATGCGGTGAAGGTCGCGCCCAAAGCCATTACTGCGGCCAGGGCGGCGGCGCGGGTGCGGCGGGCGAACAAGGAGGTGAAAATTCTCATGGCACGGATCCGGTTGGCATAAAGCGCCCCATGGCGCGTCAGATTGCTCTTGAAATAGAATATTTTTCTCTATAAAGACAGAGGATCTGCCGAAATAAGAATATCATTCTATTCCGCGCCACCCTCGTAGACGGCGCATGCTGGAATTAAAGGGGATTGGAGAATGGACGCTATCGACCGCAAGATCCTCGCCGTGGTGCAGCAGGACGCCTCGCTCTCGGTCGCCGAAATCGGCAGCCGCGTCGGCCTGTCCTCGACGCCGTGCTGGAAGCGTTTGCAGCGGCTGGAGGCGGACGGCGTCATCACCCGCCGTGTCGCGCTGATAGATCCGGAAAAGGTCGGGCTCGGCATCACCGTATTTGTCTCGGTCGAGACCGGCGATCATTCGCAGGAATGGCTGTCGAAATTCGCCGAGGTCGTCAACGCCATGCCGGAGGTGATGGAATTCTACCGCATGGCCGGCGACGTCGATTACGTGCTGCGCGTCGTCGTGCACGACATGCAAAGCTACGACACGTTCTACAAGAAGCTGATCGCCACGGTGCCGCTGAAGAACGTCACCTCGCGCTTCGCCATGGAGCGGATCAAGTCGACCACGGCGCTGCCGATATCGGAAGCGCGGTCGAACTAAACGCCGTTCAGGTGCAGGCGGTGCCGTTGTAGACCGGCGCGGTGATGCGCGGGCTCATATACATCTTGTCGGACAAATTGATCGTGCCGGTAATGTTGTGGCCGACGATCGGCGTGTAGCTGTACGACGCCTCGGCCAGAATGATCTGCGTGCTGGCCACGGCCAGCGCCGTCGGCAGCGTCACGGCGCCGGAACTGGCGGTGCCGTTGCGGGTCACGCTCCACTTCACCGTCGCCACCCGGCTGGCATTGATGCTGATGCAGGAGATGGTGACCTTCAGCTTGCTCTGGTCGTAAGGCGCAATGACCGCGCTCGACGCATCGAGAATGTTGGTCATGTCGGAACTTGAGATAGTCGCCACCTGCGACGCCAGGTTCGCCAACGTCGCCGTGGTCAGGCTGAGTTTGCGGTCGGCGCTGACGCCGTCCGACACTTCGACGACGCCGAAATAAAGCCCGATCATCACCGGCGCGACCAGCGCGAACTCGACCGCCGAGACGCCGCGCCGGTCGCCGACGAAACGGCGCAGAAAGCCGGATTTGCAAGCCGTATGACGCATGACCTGATTGCTCACTTGTAAGGCTCGACGCGGAACACCGACGTCGCCGCCAGCAGGCGCTTGTTGCCGTTGAGGTTTTCCAGGTTGTTGCCAAGCATCGAAACAAAGATCGGCCACTGATAATACAAAGACACGACGACGATATCGCCGACGGTGCCGGGGTTGTAGCTCATCGATGTGTTGAAGGTCTTGTTGACGACCGGCGATGCTGTGGAGATCGCGGTGAAGCTCGAATAGCTCTTGACGTCGACATACACACCGCCGGCGCAATCGAACAAGCCGAAGATGCGGTTGCAGACCTGCGTCTTGAAATCAGCCTGGCTGAAGCCTTTCGATTGCGCCTCGCCGGTCATGATCAGGCGCGCTGAATCGGCGGCGGCAGCTTCCAATGTCTGGCCGGCGAAAAACACCAGCGCGGTTTCGATGATGGCGAACAGGAGCGCCAGAAACGGCGCGGCGATCAGCGAGAACTCGACCGCGGAGCTGCCGTCTTCGTGCCGCACGAAGCGGCGGAGCAACCGTGAGCGCAGCAACCGGCGCCGAACCTGCGCAGCCGTCATCTGGATGGTTTCAAACATGACCGCTATCTCGATGCGTCAGAAACAACAAATTCCCTGCATCTTTTATATCAAAGGCGACTTTTAAATTTCTTGCGCGGATTGCCGACAAACCCGGGGGGCGCTTTAAGACGCCGCTAACCGTTGCGATGAGCGCAAGCCGCGACCGCTCAGCGGGCCGCCGGCGGCGCCCCGCCCGGCGCGCCGCCCGTGCGGCTGCCCGACTGCGACAGGATCGAGCCGAAATACGGCGCCGAGTCGCCGAGCGTCAGCCGGCGCTCGCACTCCGGCGCGCAGCTATAGGATTCGCGCTCAACGCCTCTGTAGACCACGACCAGATCGCGGCTGCCCGGGCCGATCACCTGGATCTGGGTGTCCATCACCACCTTGCCGGCGCGGTCAAGCGCCAGCATGTTGGTCGAGCCGAAGCCCTTGCCGGTCAGCACCAGGACGCCGCCGCTTTGCAGCGTGGCGTCGGCGATCAAAGGATTGCCGATGATGATGGTGGCGACGCGCTCTGGCATCTTCATGATGCGCGCTTCGTCGACCGAGACGTTGACGGTGTCGGCCTGCGCCGGCGCCGCCAAAACAAGCGCGCCCACCAAAGCACCCAACAACCGGCTGCGACGCCCGAACACGGCCGACATTGCACTCTCCAACGCTTACGCAACTGACCCGCGGCCATACGCGCCGGGGAACCTCAACAGGCCCTCAGTTGACTGCAAATTGGTGAATGAAGTGCGATTGTAATTGGTAAACGAGAAGCAAAGATGCGCGCGCTGTCCGCCTATTGCCGAAACGGATAGAGCATCTGGCCGCCGAAGCTTTCCGGGAATTCCTTGTCATCGACGCCGTATGCGTCGGGCAGTTCGCCCTTCGGCATGTACCAGGTGCCGAACATCAGGTCCCAGATCGGGAAGGTGCCGGCGAAGTTGCTCGAGCCGCCGCGGTCGGCGGCAGTGTGGTGCCAGCGGTGAAACACCGGGCCGGCCATCACATATTTGAACGGTCCGAGCGTCCAGTTCAGGTTAGCATGCACGAAGGCCGAGGACGCGGTGGTGAACGGCCCGACCCACAGCATCACGTTCGGGGAAATGCCGGCCAGCAGCAATGCGACATCGACGATGACGGTGCCGAACAGAATGTTGATCGGATGGAATCGCGCCGCCGAAATCCAGTCCACTTCGGTCGAGGAATGGTGGATGGCGTGGTACTTCCACATCCTGGCGCCGTGATAGAGCCGGTGGAACCAGTACAGCAGGAAGTCGGAAACGACGAGGAAAACCAAGGCCTGCGCCCACAGCGGCAATTGCGCCAGCGGGCCGAAGCCGTCGTCGAAAAACGCGATCAATTCGTCGGAGCCGTGAATGCCGTAGATATAGGCGGCGCCCATCGCCATCAGGCCGATGCGGACGAAGCGCGCCACGGTCGGGATGACGAACCAGTACAGGACGTCGGTGACGATCTCGCGCTTGCGCCACCACGGGCTGCCGGGATTGCACGCCGACCAGTGCGTCAGCACCGCGAACACGATGCCCATGGCGATCGTGATCGGGATGATCTTGAGGATGGTTTGTCCGGCGACCTGAAAGACGGAAACGAATTCAGCGAGCATGTTTTATGGCCTACCGACGGCGAAATCCGACCTGTCCGGTATCGCGCCGCCTGGTTAAGAAGCGATGAAGGGGACGCGGACTCCGGGCGCATCCGCCGCAGAACAGCCATGCATCGAAGAACCCTTGCACACTGTGGAAAGCTTTTGTGTGCGACGCCGCTAACCGATCGGCAACTATCCTGCGCGTAAATGACCGCGGCGACCGCGCCGAAGGAAAAGCCATGACGCTCACCGATACGATCCGGCTGCTGTTGTTCCCGGCGCTGATGGCTTTTGCCGCCTCCAGCGACCTCTTCACCATGACGATTTCGAACCGGCTGTCGCTGGCGCTGGCCGGCGGCTTCGCGCTGCTGGCGATCGTCACCGGCATGAGCCTGCCCGCGCTCGGACTGCATCTCGCCGCCGGCGCGCTGGTGCTGGTCGTGACGTTCGGCTTCTTCACGCGCGGCTGGATCGGCGGCGGCGACGCCAAGCTGGCGGCCGCGACCGCGCTGTGGTTCGGCTTCGATCACCTGCTCGACTATGTGACTTACGCCTCGCTGTTCGGCGGCGTTCTGACTTTGGCGCTGCTCCAGTTCCGCAAATTGCCGTTGCCGGCGGCGATGGCGCGACAGAAATGGATCATGCGCCTGCACGAAAGCGACGGCGGCATTCCCTATGGCATTGCACTCGCCGCCGCGGCGCTCATCATCTATCCGAAAACCGGATGGATGGCCGGACTCTGAATTTGATTTTGAATCTTAATTCGAAATTTAAATTGAGTTCTAATTTTTAGTTTCGTGCACTGCCGCAACACTATATTAACTCGATTTAGTCACCGCTCCTTAACCATGCCTTGACCTTTAGCTGGTCAAATCCCGTGTAAGCGACCGCCTCGGTCGCCATGTGGATTAAGCGGCCAATCCGGCCGCTCTGTCGGTGAGAGTGAGCGTATGAAAGCCGCGCGTCTAGTCGTTCTGACGGTCGCCATCGGTGCCGGTGGCATTGCTGCGATGTTGGCCGGCCGTTCGGAAAAGCCCCCGGAGACCGAGGTCGCCGCGCCGGCCGTCCCCGAAACCATCGATATCCTGGTGGCGCGGTCCGACATTCCGATGGGCTTCACTTTGTCGCCCAACGAAATTCAATGGCAGGCCTGGCCGGCCAGCGCCGCCACCGGCAACTTCATTCGCAAGCCCGACCGTCCCGGCGCGATTGAAAATCTTTCCGGTCAGATCGCGCGCGTGCCCTTCGTCGCCGGCGAACCGATCCGCGAACAAAAGCTAGTGAACGCCAAGGGCTCCGGCTTCATGGCCGCGATCCTGCCGACCGGCATGCGCGCCGTCTCGACCTTGATCCGCCCGGAGACCGGCGCCGCCGGCTTCATCCTGCCCAATGACCGGGTCGATGTCATCCTGACGCGCCGCGACGGCGACCGCAGCGGCGCCTCGCCAACCGAAACCATTCTCAGCAATATCCGCGTTCTGGCGATCGACCAGAACATCGAGGAAAAAGGCGGCCAGAAGGTGATGGCCGGCTCGACCGCGACGCTCGAACTGAGCCAGCAACAGGCAGAATTGCTGTCGCAAGGCCAGTCGCAGGGCCAGATCAGCCTGTCGCTGCGCAGCATCACTGACGCCTCGCAAAAGCCCGACACGACCGAAGACACGCGCCGCGGCGGCGTCAACATCGTTCGTTTCGGTGTCGGCACAATAACGACGCCCCGGTGAGGTTTCACCGGGGACGCAAAGAAACATCGGGACGTAATCGAGTTGGGGACGTAACTGACATGGCCAAGGCAATTGCCAAAAGCACTGTGATCCGCGGAGCGATGGCCATAGCGATCGCCGGCGTTTCGCTGGCGACGATGCACATCGCGCGTGCCGCCGATCCGGCCCCGACGCAGGTCATCCAGGTCGCCGCCAGCGAAGCGACGTCGCGCTTCGTGCCGCTCGGCATCGGCAAATCCGTCGCCATCGACCTGCCCGCCGACATCAAGGATGTGCTGGTCGCCGACCCGACCATCGCCAATGCCGTGGTGCGCTCGTCGCGCCGCGTCTACATGATCGGCGTCAAGATCGGCCAGACCAACATTTTCTTCTTCGACGCCAACGGCAAGCAGATCGCCGGCTTCGATATCGCGGTGACGCGCGACCTCAACGGCCTGCGCGCCGCGCTCAGGCAATCCATGCCGGACGCCGACATCCGCATCGAAGGCGTCAATGACGGCGTGATGCTCACCGGCTCCGCCGCCAGCGCCGCCGAGGCGCAGCAGGCCTTCGATCTCGCCTCGCGGCTGGTCGGCGACACCGCCAAGGTCGTCAACGGCATCGCGGTGCGCGGCCGCGATCAGGTCATGCTCAAGGTGACGGTCGCCGAAGTGCGCCGCGACGTCATCAAGCAGCTCGGCGTCGACCTCTCCGGCAGCTTCAATTACGGCTCGTCGGTGGTCAATCTCAACACCCAGAACGCCTTTTCCGCCACCGGCCAGACGCTCAGCAACAGTGCGCTCACCGGCAATCTCAAGGGTGTCACCGCCACGTTGCGGGCGATGGACCGCGCCGGCGTTCTGCGCACTTTGGCCGAGCCGAACCTGACGGCGATTTCCGGCGAAACCGCGAGCTTCGTCGTCGGCGGCGAATTCCCGATTCCCAACGGCCTCTCCTGCGACACCACCAAATCGCCGCCGGTCTGTCAGGCGCAGGTGGATTTCAAGAAATTCGGCGTCAGCCTGGTGTTCACCCCGGTCGTGCTGACCGAAGGCCGCATCAGCCTGAAGGTCATGACCGAAGTCTCCGACTTGTCGACCGACAACGGCTTGACACTGTCGGTTCCCGGCTCGACGCAAACCTTGACCATCCCGTCGATCTCGACGCGGCGCGCCGAAACCACCGTGGAAATTCCCTCGGGCGGTTCGCTGGCGCTGGCCGGCATGATCCAGGAAAAGACCAAGTCGCAAATCAACGGCGTTCCCGGCCTGATGCAATTGCCGATCCTCGGCGCGCTGTTCAAGAGCCGCGACTACATCAACAACCAGACCGAGCTGGTCGTGATCGTGACGCCCTACATGGTGCACGCGGTCGCGGCGAAACAATTGTCGCGGCCGGACGACGGCTTTGCCGACGCGAGCGACCCCTCGTCGGCGCTGCTCGGCCGCCTGAACCGCATCTACGGCAGCAACACGACCAAGCCCGAACCGCAACAACCCGGTTCGAACCAGCGCGGCAAATACGGTTTCATTCTCGATTGAGCGGCGGAGACGGTTCGATGACAGCACTCTACACGGCGATGGCAGGACGGCGCGGCCGCGCCGCTTTACGCCTGGTCGCGGCCGGTTGCCTCGCCACGCTGCTTTCCGGCTGCTATCAATCGCAGACCGCCCGGCAGGCCTATGCGCATGATTACCGCGAGCGCCATCCGATCACCTTGAAGGAAGGCGACCGGCGCGTCGAAATCTTCCTCGGCCGCAATCGCGGCGGGCTCAACCCGGCGCAGCGCGCCGACGTGCTGTCGTTCGCGCAATTGTGGAAGCGCGAAGCCACCAGCGGCATCGTCATCGACGTGCCGAAGGGCGGGCCAACCGAGCATGCCGCCAACGAGTCGATGCGCGAGGTTCATTCGATCCTCGCCGCCTCCGGCGTGCCGCGCAACGCGGTCTATGTGCGCAACTACCGGCCGCCGGCGACGTCGCTGGTCAGCATCAAGATCAATTACACCCGGATGGTTGCCGAAGCGGGACCGTGCGGCCAGTGGCCGGAAAATCTCGGCCCCGGCCAGGACGCCAGCTATCAGGACAACCGGCCGTACCATAATCTCGGGTGCGCCTATCAGCGCAACATGGCCGCAATGATCGACAATCCGGCCGACCTGGTGCAGCCGCGCGGCGAGACGCCGGCCTATACGGCGCGCCGCTCGATCGCGATGGACAAATACCGCAAGGGCGAGAACCCGTCCGGCGCCGGCGCGCCGGCCTTCGACACCAGCAAAATCAGCGAAATCGGCAAATGATCAAGCACGCCAGTCAGGTCGCAGTCGCGCAGGATGAGCCGATGCCGGCGGAGGCTATCGCCGCGCCGGAAGAACATATCGCGCCGGCGCCGCGCGTCTCGGTGCAGGCGTTTTGCGAAACGGTCGAGACCGCCGCCGCCGTGCAAGCGGCCGGCGAGGATCGCCGGCTCGGCAAGGCGCATGTCAAAATCCAGATGGGCGGCGCCACCGCCGCCGTCGAGGCCTATCGCAGCGCGCCGACGCCGAACGTGATCCTGATCGAAGCGGAGAGCCGCGGCGATTCCATTCTCGGCCGGCTCGACCAGCTCGCCGAAGTCTGCGACGCCGGCACCCGCGTCATCGTGGTCGGCCGCATCAACGATGTGACGTTGTACCGCGAACTGACGCGGCGCGGCGTCAGCGACTACCTGATCGCGCCGGTCGGCACCATCGACGTCGTGCGCGCCATCTGCGGCCTGTTCTCGTCGCCCGAAGCCAAGCCGGTCGGCCGCATCATCGCCGTGGTCGGCGCCAAAGGCGGCGTCGGCGCCTCGACCGTCGCGCACAATATCGGCTGGGCGATCGCCCGCGACCTGGCGCTGGATTCGGTCGTCACCGATCTCGATCTCGCCTTCGGCACCGCCGGCCTCGACTACAATCAGGACCCGCCGCAGGGCATCGCCGACGCGGTGTTCTCGCCGGACCGCATCGATACCGCCTTCATCGACCGGCTGCTGTCGAAATGCACCGAGCATCTCAGCCTGCTGGCGGCGCCGGCAACGCTGGACCGCGTCTACGATTTCGGTCCCGAGGCTTTCGATTCCATTCTCGATTCGATGCGCTCGTCGATTCCCTGCGTCGTGCTCGACGTGCCGCATATGTGGTCGGGCTGGACCAAGCGGCTTTTGGTCAGCGCCGACGAAATTCTCGTCGTCGCCGGTCCCGATCTTGCCAATCTGCGCAACGCCAAGAACATGGTCGATCTGTTGCGCGCGGCGCGGCCGAACGATCATCGCCCGCATTACTGCCTCAACCAGGTCGGCGTGCCGAAACGCCCGGAAATCGCGCCGGGCGACTTCGCCAAGGCGCTGGAAGACGAACCTTTGGTCATCATCCCGTTCGAGCCGCAATTGTTCGGCACCGCCGCCAATAACGGCCAGATGATTGCCGAGGTGTCGTCGAGCCACAAGACGGCGGACCTGTTCCGCCAGATGGCCCAGGTGTTGACCGGGCGCGCCGAAGCCAAGCGCGCGCGCACCGGATTGCTGTCGCCGCTGCTGTCGAAGCTGATGAAACGATAAGACGCCTTCGGCCCGAAGACGTCTTGTGAGTTGTCTGGAGTAACTTGCCTTGTTCGGAAAGCGTAGCGGAGCCAATGAAGCGCGCAGCCCGGCGCCCGTAGCCCATGTGGCGGCGGCGCCCGTTGCCGCGCCTGCCGCACCGGTGGCGGAGCCGCAGAAGTCGACCACCGGCGCCGCGATGGAAACCGGCCGCACGCCGTTTCCGTCCGATGGATTGGGCGCGCCTCTGGTGCCGGCGCCGGCGCCGACGCGCGCGCCGTCGGCCCATACGATGGTGCCGACCTCGGTCGATTCGCGGCGTTCGGAAGCCTATTACACCACCAAGAGCACGATTTTCGGCGCGCTGATCGAGGCCATCGATCTGGCGCAACTGGCGCGCCTCGACGTCGATTCGGCGCGCGAGGAAATCCGCGACATCGTCAACGAGATCATCTCGATCAAGAACATCGTGATGTCGATCTCCGAGCAGGAAGAACTGCTCGACGACATCTGCAATGACGTTCTCGGCTTCGGCCCGCTCGAGCCGCTGCTGTCGCGCGACGACATCTCCGACATCATGGTCAACGGCTCGGGCACGGTCTATATCGAAGTCAAGGGCAAGATCCAGCGCACCGGCATCCGCTTCCGCGACAACCAGCAGCTCCTGAACATCTGCCAGCGCATCGTCAGCCAGATCGGCCGCCGCGTCGACGAAAGCTCGCCGATTTGCGACGCGCGTTTGCCGGACGGTTCTCGTGTGAACGCGATCGTCCCGCCGCTGGCTATCGACGGCCCCGCGCTCACCATTCGTAAGTTCAAGAAGGACAAGCTGACGCTCGATCAGCTGGTCAAGTTCGGCTCGATCACCGAACAGGGCGCCGAAGTGTTGCGCATCATCGGTCGCTGCCGGGTGAATTGCCTGATCTCCGGCGGCACCGGCTCCGGCAAAACCACGCTGCTGAATTGCCTGACGCAGTTCATCGACGACGACGAGCGCGTCATCACCTGCGAAGACGCCGCCGAATTGCAGTTGCAGCAGCCGCATGTGGTGCGTCTGGAAACCCGCCCGCCCAATCTCGAAGGCGAAGGCCAGGTCACCATGCGCGACCTCGTCAAGAACTGCCTGCGTATGCGCCCGGAACGCATCATCGTCGGCGAAGTGCGCGGACCCGAAGCGTTCGATCTGCTGCAAGCCATGAACACCGGTCATGACGGTTCGATGGGCACGCTGCACGCCAATACGCCGCGCGAAGGCCTGTCGCGCCTCGAATCGATGATCACCATGGGCGGCTTCTCGCTGCCGTCGAAGACCATCCGCGAAATGATCACGGGCTCCGTGGACGTCGTGATCCAGGCCGCGCGCCTGCGCGACGGTTCGCGCCGCATCACCCACATCACCGAGGTGATGGGCATGGAAGGCGAAGTCATCATTACGCAGGACCTGTTCGTCTACGACATGACCGGCGAAGACGCGCAGGGCAACATCATCGGCCGCCACAAATCGACCGGCATCGGCCGCCCGCGCTTCTGGGACCGCGCCCGCTATTACGGCGAGGAAAAGCGCCTGGCCGCCGCGCTCGACGCCGCCGAATCCATCAACGACCCGATGAACAACTGACCGGAGGGGACCATGGATTCACTCGCGGTCTTCTTCCTCGCGGCCACCGCCGTCGGCGGGCTGGTTTATGTTTTCGTCTATCCGATTCTGTCGGGTGAACGAAAGGCAGAGAAGCGCGTCGCCAGCGTCGCCCGAGCCGAGCCCGCCGCGCGCGTCTCGCGCGGTGCGCAGCGTTCGCGCCGCGACGTCGTCGAAAGCTCGCTGAAAGAGGTCGAGGAACGGCACAAGAACACCAAGAGCCCGCCGCTGTCGGTGCGCATCGCGCAATCGGGCCTGACCTGGTCGAAGCGGACCTACTTCATCGTTTCGGCCATCGTCGGCGTCGTCATGTTCGTGGCCGGCTTGATCGGTCAGGTCGGCCTGCCGGTCGCCGCGGCGCTCGGTTTTGCCGGCGCCTTCGGCCTGCCGCGCTGGCTGCTGTCGTACTTCAAGAAACGGCGCGAAGCCAAATTCCTCAACGCTTTTCCCGACGCCGTCGACGTCGTCGTGCGCGGCGTCAAGGCCGGCCTGCCGCTGCTCGATTGTCTGAAAATGATCAGCGCCGAAGCGCCGGAACCGGTCAAATCCGAATTCCGCGCCATCGTCGAAACCCAGGCGATCGGCATCCCGCTCGGCGAAGCCTGCGGCAAGCTGTACGAGCGCATGCCGCTGCCGGAGGCCAACTTCTTCGGCATCGTCATCGGCATTCAGCAGCGGGCCGGCGGCAATCTCGCCGAAGCGCTCGGCAATCTGTCGCGCGTGCTGCGCGACCGCAAAAAGATGAAGGGCAAGATTCAGGCGATGTCGCAGGAAGCAAAAGCCTCGGCTTCGATCATCGGCGCATTGCCGGTCTGCGTCATGACGCTGGTCTGGATATCGAGCCCGCAATACATCAGCCTGCTGTTCACCGAGCCGATGGGCCACATCATGCTCGCCGGCTCCGCCATGTGGATGTCATGCGGCGTTCTGGTGATGAAGAAGATGATCAATTTCGACTTCTAGTTAAACCGGCAAAGAAAAACCGATGTTGAGCACGATCAGCAGTTACCTCAATCCCCAGTCGTTGATGGTGATCTTTGCCGCCGTCGCCGCGGCCGCGACGGTATTGACCTTTGCCATGCCGATCGTGTTCGCCGACCCGCTCAACAAACGCATGAAGGCGGTGGCGGTCGAGCGCGAGAAAATCCGCGCCCGCGAGCGCGAGCGCATGGCGCAGGGCAAGCAGAAGGTCTCGTTGCGCGAGTCGCCCAAGCAGCACATCAACAAGATCGTCGAGGGCTTCAACCTGTCCAAATGGGTCGGCCAGGAAGAGGCGCGGCTCAAGCTGGTGCAGGCCGGTTATCGCGGCCATGCGCCCTACATCACCTATCTGTTTTTCCGCATGGTGACGCCGATCGCCGCCTTCATGGCGGCGGCGTTCTATCTGTTCGTCGTGCTCGATTTCAACCAGCCGGCAACGGTCAAGATCGGCCTGTGCATCGCCGCCGCCTATATCGGCATGCATCTGCCGTGGATGCTGCTGAAGAGCAAGATCCAGAAACGCCAGGTCTCGATCAAGCGCGCCTTTCCCGACACGCTCGATCTGCTCTTGATCTGCGTCGAATCCGGCATGTCGATCGAAGCGGCGCTGAAGAAAGTCGGCGACGAAGTCGGCTCGCAGTCGGTAGCGCTGGCGGAAGAACTCACGCTGACCACCGCCGAGCTGTCGTATTTGCCGGATCGCCGCCAGGCCTATGACAACCTGGCCAAGCGCACCGATCTGGAGGGCGTCAAGTCGGTCTGCATGGCGCTGACCCAGGCCGAGAAATACGGCACGCCGCTCGGCAGCATGCTGCGGGTGATGGCGCAGGAAAATCGCGACATGCGCATGTCGGAAGCCGAGAAGAAAGCCGCCGGCCTGCCGCCGAAGCTGACGGTGCCGATGATCCTGTTCTTCCTGCCGGTGCTGTTCGTGGTCATTCTCGGACCGGCCGTGATCAAGGTCATGGCGATTCAGTAGGTCTCGTCACCCTTCGAGGCTCGCCAAAGCGCGTAAACGCGCTTATGGCTCGCACCTCAGGATGACGGCTTACCCGCCCGGATTGGGCTGCGGCACGAAGGCGCGACCGCCTTTTTTCTTCCAGTCTTTCTGCTGCGCCAGCATCTCGCGCAAGTACTCGACATTGGCAGCGGCCTCGCTCGCCGGCACGCCCTCGCGCGCGATTTTTTCGGCCTCGTCGAACTTGCCGCGCAGGCCGACGACCAGGGCAAGGTTCTGCCGCACCTTCGGATCGGCGTTCGGCTGCGCGATCGCGCGCCGCAACGTCACTTCGGCGCGCTTGAGATCCTTCATCAGCACATAGGACAGGCCGAGATTGGACAGAACCGACGGCTCGTCCGGGACGATCTTGAGCGCCGACGAATAGTATTTCTGCGCCTCGGCGTGGCGGCCGAGCTGGTCAAGCACCGCGCCCTGCGCATTGAGCACGCGCCAGTCCGGATTGTCCGGCGTATGCGCGCGGGTGAGCACATCGAACGCCTGATTAAGATCGCCGGCTTCCGCCAGCGCCCGGCCGTAAGCGCCGAGCAGCGTCATGTTACTGGAGTTGCGAATGGAGGCCTGCTCGAGCACGGCAACCGCCTGGGCGCGCTGGTCGGTGGCGCGCAACCCCCGCGCATAAGCAATGGCCGCTTCGGCGTCGTCCGGATTGGCGCGGTAACGGGCGCCGTAGACCTCGAGCGAGCGCCGCCACTCGGCGTCGCTGCGCGGCGCGGAGCTGCCGATCGAGCCGGTGACGTCGTCGCTGGTGGTTTTGCAGCCGGCCACCGACAGCGCCAGCAGCGCGGCAACGGCGGCGGACGCCAGAAGGCGGGCGGCGCGGGAGGATTCCAGGGGAGGGTTTTCCAGCGGCATCCTTGAAGCAATAAAACGTTAACCCTAACGAGTGGTTAACTCGTAGATTACGGGGAAAGCCCCCTGTTCCCGCGGGTTTGCCCCCGTCGCGGCGATGAAATATGGGTGGCTTGGATAAAGTTCGCCTCACCGCCGGAGCCACCATGCACCCGCAATTCGCCGCTGCCTCGGAAGGGCGCGGTACCCCCATCTGGTTCGTCCACGCCGGCAATGCCAACACCGTGCTGCAAGCTTTCGGCGACCGCGAACGCGCTTATGCGGCGGCCGCCGGCTTCGAGCCCAAGCCCGGCAAGCTGCTGCTGCTGCCGAAGCTCGACGGCAAGCTCGCCGGCGTGCTGTTCGGCATCGAAGCGCCAGGCGGCGCGATCGATCCGTTCCGGCCGGGGCAACTGGTCAACCTGCTGCCGGCCGGCATCTACCGCTTCGCCAATGCGCCGCACGATGCGCGGCTGGCGGCGCTGGCGTTTGCGATCGGCGCCTATCAGTTCACCCGCTATCGCAAGGCCGAGCCGGTGAATGTGCGGCTGAACGTGCCGGACGGCGTCGATGCCGAAGACCTCAGCCGCATCGCCGAGGGCGTCGGCCTGGCGCGCGACCTGATCAATACGCCGTCGAACGACATGGGCCCGGACCAACTTGAAGAGGCGGTGCGCGCGCTCGGCACGGTGCACGGCGCGAAGGTTGACGTCACCGCCGGCGAAAAACTAGCCAAGGACTTTCCGCTGATCCACGCGGTGGGCATGGGCTCGCCGCGCGCGCCGCGCCTGATCGATCTCATTTGGGGCAACGAAACCGACCCGAAGGTGACGTTGGTCGGCAAGGGCGTCTGCTTCGACACCGGCGGCCTCGATATCAAGAACGACGCCGGCATGCTCAACATGAAGAAGGACATGGGCGGTGCGGCAACGTCGATCGCACTGGCGCATATGATCATGTCGCGCAAACTGAAAGTGCGGCTGCGCGTGCTGATCCCGGCGGTGGAGAATTCGATTTCCGGCACGAGCTTCCGGCCGCGCGACATCTATACCTCGCGCAAGGGCATCACCGTCGAGATCGGCAATACCGACGCCGAAGGTCGGCTGGTGCTGGCCGATGCGCTGGCCCTGGCCGACGACGACAAGCCCGACTTCATCGCCGACTTCGCCACGCTGACCGGTGCGGCGCGCGTCGCGCTTGGACCCGAACTGCCGGCGATGTTTACCGACGACGATGCGCTGGCCGCCGATGTGGCGAAGTCCGGCATGGCCGAGAACGATCCGGTGTGGCGGCTGCCCCTGTGGAAGCCTTACGAGGCGATGCTCGATTCCAAAGTCTCCGACACCAATAACGTTTCGACTGGCGGGCTGGGCGGCGCCATCACCGCGGCTTTGTTCCTGAAGAAATTCGTCAGCGCGCCGAGCTGGGTGCATTTCGACATTTTCGCCTGGACCAATGCGGCCAGACCCGGACGTCCCGAAGGCGCCGAATGCCAGACCGCGCGGGCGCTGTATGCGTTGCTGTGCGCGCGGTATGCTTAATTCATGCCGCTCGACCCGCGCCTCAATCCTTACCGCCGCGACATCGCCGCCCGCCATCTGCAAGGCCGCGTCGAAGCGGCGCAATTTGTCGATGGCACGGTCCTCGAAGTGATCGAGCCGATCGCCGATCTGCGCCGCGAGCCAGCGCATGAAGCCGCGCTCGATACCCAGGCGCTCAAGGGCGAGCGCGTCACCGTGTACGAAATGAGCGACGAAGGCTGGGCCTGGGGTCAGTTGGAGAGCGATGGCTATGTCGGCTATCTGTCGGCCAATGCGCTGGGGCCTGCCGGCCCATTGCCGACGCACCGCGTCTGCGTGCCGCGCACGTTTGGTTTTCCCGGACCCGACATCAAATTGCCGCCGATGATCGCGCTGCCAATGGGCGCGAAGATTGAGATCGTGCGGGAGACCGAACGCTTCGCTCTCGACGCCTTCAACTGGCATTATCCGCTGGCGCATGTCGCGCCGTTGTCCAGGCGAGTGCCGGACTTTGTCGCGGTTGCCGAGAATTTTCTCGGCGTGCCCTATTTGTGGGGCGGCAAGTCTTCGCTCGGCATCGATTGTTCCGGGCTGGTTCAAATCGCGCTGCAAACGGGGGGCCTCCCCTGCCCGCGCGACACCTATATGCAGGAAAGCGCGCTCGGCCAGCCGAAATCCCTTGGAGAGCTGCGGCGCGGCGACCTGATATTCTGGAAAGGCCATGTCGGCATCGCCAGCGACGCCACGACATTGCTGCACGCCAACGCCTATCACATGATGGTGGTGAAGGAGCCGGTCACCGAGGCCGTGACCCGCATCAAGCGCGCCGGCAGCGACGTGACCAGCGTAAAAAGGCTATAAGAGAAAAGTTCAGGAGAAACGCCATGACCACGCCCTGCATCATCACTGTCGCCATCACCGGCTCGGTGCCGACCAAGAAAGACAATCCCGCCGTGCCGATCACGGTGCCGGAGCAAATCGAATCGACGCAAGCGTCGTTCGAGGCCGGCGCGACTCTGGCGCATTGCCATGTCCGCAACGACGACGGCACCACCAGTTCCGACCCGGAAAAATTCGGCCGGCTGGTCGAAGGCCTCAAGAAGCATTGCCCCGGCATGATCATCCAGCTCTCGACCGGCGGCCGCTCCGGCAACGGACGCGAGCGCGGCGGCATGCTGCCGCTTGCGCCCGACATGGCGTCGCTGTCGACCGGGTCGTGCAACTTCCCGACCCGCGTCTACGAGAATTCGCCGGAACTGGTCGACTGGCTGGCCTCCGAGATGATCGTGCACAACGTCAAGCCGGAGATCGAGGCCTTCGACCTGTCGATGATCTTCCAGGCGGTGAAGATGCAGAAGGAAGGCAAGATCAAGGCGCCACTGCATGTGCAGTTCGTCATGGGCGTGAAGAACGCCATGCCGGTCGACAAGGAAACCTTCGACTTCTACGTCAAGACGCTCAAGCGCCTCGCGCCCGACGCGACCTGGACCGGCGCCGGCATCGGCAAGGACCAGATCACGCTCAATCGCTGGAGTCTCGAGGCCGGCGGCCATTGCCGCACCGGGCTTGAGGACAACATCCGCTGGGACGCCACCGGCAAATTGGCGCCATCGAACGCCGCGCTGGTCAAACGCGTCGCCGACATGTGCGCGGAATACGGAAGGCGTCCGGCGACGGTGGCGGAGGCGAGGAAGCTTCTGTCGCTGGCGGCGTAAGCCCTCCCGCCTCATCCTGAGGAGCGCACGAAGTGCGCGTCTCGAAGGATGGGGCGGCCACCCGATGCGACATCGGCAGTTTTTTATCCATAAGTCGGCTAAAGCCGACTTGTGGTGGTTCGAGACGCGCTGCTACGCAGCGCTCCTCACCATGAGGCCGATTGAGGTTGTCATGGACAAATCGCCTTGCCGCATTTCTCGACCGCGGCAATCACCTTGGCGAGCGCGGCCTTGCCGGGATAGCCGACAATGGCGATGCCGCCAATGACCAGGCCCGGCGTCGCCTGAATGCCGAGCGCATCGCCGAGACGCAAATGCTCGGTCATGATCCTGGCGAAGGCCTCGTCGCTGGCCTTGGCGCGCACTTCGACCACATCGAGGCCGATGGCCTGCGCCGCCGCGAAAGCGCGGCTGTCCTCGATCGTGCCGCGGCCCGCGTAGACCGCGCGATGAAATTTATAGGCATCCTCCGGCGACGCTATTTTATTGACTCCATACTCGACGCGCGCGGCAAGAATCGACGGAATGCCGAGCACCGGGAACGGCACCAGCACCAGCCGTAAATTCCGATTGGCGCGCACCAGTTCGTCGATATCGGCAGACGCCTTGCGGCAATAAGGACAATTGAGATCGTAGAATTCGTAGAGGGTCACCTTGCCCGTCGGATTGGCGGCGATGACGATGTTCTGCAATGTCTCAATCCGGCCGACGATGTCCGCCGCCACGCTGTGGTTGGCGACGGTCGTGCCATCGTCGGCCTTGATCGGGAATTCGCCGACGTCGGCTTGGGCCGCGAACGGTGTCAGCAGGAGCGCGAAGGCCAGACAGAACGCTTTCATTGTCACTGCGCCACCACGCCTTCGGCCGCGGCTTCGATGTTGAAGGCGGCGGCAAACAGCGCCCGCGTGTAATCGCTCTGCGGATTCTTGAACAGCTCGGCGGCGGCGCCCTCTTCCACCATCTTGCCGTTGCGCAGCACCAGCAGCCGCGACGCCAACGCCGCGACCACGCGCAGATCGTGCGAGATGAAGAGATAAGTCAGGTCGCGCTTCTTTTGCAGATCGCGCAACAGATCGACCATTTGCGCCTGGATCAGCATGTCGAGCGCCGAGGTCGGCTCGTCGAGCACGATAAAAGTCGGCTCCAGCACCAGCGCGCGCGCTAAGGCGATGCGCTGGCGCTGGCCGCCGGAGAATTCATGCGGATAGCGGAAGCGCGTCGTGGTATCGAGGCCGACGTCGTTCAGCGCCGCCATGACGCGGGCCTCGCGTTCTTCAGGCGTCAGCTTGGGGTGATGCACCCACAGGCCTTCCTCGATGATGTCGGACACCGACATGCGTGGCGACAGCGAGCCATACGGGTCCTGGAACACGATCTGCATGTCGCGGCGATGCGGCCGCATCTCCTTGAACTTGAGGCCCTGGATGCCTTCGCCCATGAAAACCACCGGTCCGTCGGACGAAATCAGCCGCAGGATGGCAAGGCCGAGCGTGGTCTTGCCGGAACTGGACTCGCCGACGACGCCGAGCGTTTCGCCCTTGCGGATGTCGATGGTGATGCCATCGACCGCCTTGATGTGGCCGACAACTTTCCGCAGCACACCACGCTTGACCGGAAACCAGACCTTCAGGTTGTCGGTGGAGACGACCACCGGCGCATCCGGCTTCGGCGGCGCCGGATCTGGCTTCGGTTCGGCGGCGAGCAGCGCCTTGGTGTAGGCATGCTCCGGCGCGGTGAAGACGCGCTCGACCGGGCCCTGCTCGACGATCTTGCCGCGCTGCATGACGCAAACCCTGTCGGCAATCTTGCGGACGATGCCGAGGTCGTGGGTGATGAACAGCATCGACATGCCGAGACGCTGCTGGATTTCCTTCAGGAGCTTCAAGATTTGCGCCTGCACGGTGACGTCGAGCGCTGTGGTCGGCTCGTCGGCGATCAACAGGTCCGGTTCGTTGGCCAGCGCCATGGCGATCATGACGCGCTGGCGCTGGCCGCCGGACAATTGATGCGGATAGCTTTGCAGGCGGCCTTCCGGATCGGGAATGCCGACCTGGCCGAGCAGCTCGAGCGTGCGGGCGCGCGCCGCCTTGCCGGTGATGCCCTTGTGCAGCAGCAAGATCTCGCCGATCTGCTTCTCGATCGTGTGCAGCGGATTGAGCGAGGTCATCGGCTCCTGGAAGATGATGGTGATGTCGTTGCCGCGCACCTTGCGGATGTCGCGCTCGGCCATCGTCAACAATTCCTGGCCTTTAAACGCGATCGAGCCGGACGGGTGATGCGCCGCCGGATAAGGCAGCAGCTTCATCACCGACAGCGCCGTCACCGACTTGCCGGAACCCGACTCGCCGACCAGCGCGACGGTCTCGCCCTTGCCGATGTCAAAGGATACGCGATCGACCGCGAGGATTTCACGCGCGCCGATGCCGAAGGCGACGGAGAGATCCTTGACGCTGAGAAGTGGCTCGCTCATCGAAATGTCTTTCGCGGATCGAAGGCATCGCGCACGCCTTCGCCGATGAAGATCAGCAGCGACAGCATGATCGCGATCGAGAAGAAGCCGGTCAGGCCGAGCCACGGCGCCTGCACATTGGCCTTGCCCTGGCTGAGCAATTCACCCAGCGACGGCGATCCGGGCGGCAGGCCGAAGCCGAGGAAATCCAGCGCCGTCAGCGTCATCACCGACGACGACAGGATAAACGGCAGAAAGGTCATGGTCGCCACCATGGCGTTCGGCAGCAAATGACGGAAGATGATGGTGCCGTTCGAGACGCCGAGCGCGCGCGCCGCCTGGATATATTCGAAGTTGCGGCCGCGCAGAAATTCGGCGCGCACCAGGCCGACCAGCGACACCCAGGAGAACAGCAGCAGGATGCCGAGCAGCACGAAGAAGCCCGGCACCAGCACCGACGAGATGATCAGCAGCAGATACAGCGAAGGAATCGATGTCCAGATTTCGATGACACGCTGAAAGATCAAATCGACCCAGCCGCCGAAATAGCCCTGCACCGCGCCGGCGGCGATTCCGATGACCGACGAAATGATGGTCAATGCCAGGCCGAACAGCACCGAAATGCGGAAGCCATAAATCAGCCGCGCCACCACGTCGCGGCCGCCATCGTCGGTACCAAGCAGATTGGTTTCGACCTCGCCGCATTTGGCAAAATTGTTCTTGGCGGCGAAGTCGCAGTCCTTCTCGTTCAAGAGCCAGGTCGGCTTCGACGGAAACGGCGACGGCGGCTTGCTCACCTGCGTGTTGTAGGAGAACTTGATCGGCGGCCAGATTACCGTGCCGTTCTCCTGCTTGATCAGGCCCATCAGGTAGTCGTCGCGATAATCGGCGGCGGTGCCGAACAGCAGCGGGTCCTTCTCCTTGGCGAAGGCCGTGTCGGGATAGGTCACGACAGCCGGAAAAAACGACTGGCCGTTGACGTGGATGTAGATCGGCTTGTCGTTGGCGACGAATTCGGCAAACAGCGACACGATGAACATCGCCAGGAACACCCACAGCGACCAGTAGCCGCGCCGATTGGCCTTGAAGCTTTCCCAGCGCCGTTTGTTCAGCGGCGAAATGGTGATCCAGCGCCGCGTCGGCGGCACGGCCGCGGCATCAGGTGACGGGATGGGCGTTTGCGCGTCCACCTCAAACCTCCCGCGACTCGAAGTCGATGCGCGGATCGATCCACGTATAGGCCAGATCGGAAATCAGGTTCACCACCACGCCGACCAGCGAGAAAATGTAGAGCGTGGCGAACACCACCGGGTAATCGCGATTGAGCACGCTTTCGAATCCGAGTAGGCCCAAGCCATCGAGCGAGAAGATGGTCTCGATCAGCAGCGAGCCGGTGAAGAAGGCGTGCACGAAAGCCGACGGGAATCCGGCGATGACGATCAGCATGGCGTTGCGGAAGACATGGCCATACAGCACCTGATTGCTGGTGCAGCCTTTGGCACGCGCGGTCAGCACGTATTGCTTGCGGATTTCCTCAAGAAACGAATTCTTGGTCAACAAGGTCATGGTGGCGAAGGCCGACAACGCCATGGCGATGATCGGCAATGTCAGATGCCAGAAATAATCCGCTACCTTGCCGTACCAAGGCAGCGCGTGGAAATTCTCCGACGTCAGTCCGCGCAGCGGAAACCAGTCGAAGAACGAGCCGCCGGCGAACAGGATGATCAGCAGGATGGCGAACAGGAATCCGGGAATGGCGTAGCCGACGATGATCACGCTCGAGGTCCAGACATCGAAGCGCGAGCCGTCATCGACCGCCTTCTTGATACCGAGCGGAATCGAGATGAGATAGGTCAACAGCATCATCCAGATGCCGAGCGACATCGACACCGGCATCTTCTCTTTGATCAGTTGCAGCACGCTGACGTCGCGGAAATAGCTGTTGCCGAAATCGAAACGGGCGTAGTTCCACAGCATCAGGCCGAAGCGCTCGTAAGCCGGCTTGTCGAAACCGAACTGCTTTTCCAGCTTCTTGATGAATTCGGGATCGAGCCCCTGCGCGCCGCGATATTTCGAACTGACGGCGTCGGCGCCGGAGCCGCCCTGCGCCATGCCGCGGCTGCCGAAATCGCCGCCGGACGATCCGGAAATGCGCGACGTCGCGCCGGTGTCGGAACCCGAGAGCTTGGCGATCACCTGCTCGACCGGCCCGCCGGGCGCGAATTGCACCACGACAAAGGCCACCAGCATGATGCCCAGCATGGTGGGAATGATGAACAGCAGACGGCGAATGATGTAGGCGGTCATGGGTCTCTCACTACGTCATTCCGGGGCGCGGGCAAAGCCCGCATCAGCCACCCAGTTTCGCCGCTTTGTCCTTGTCGGCCCACCAGGTGTCGGGAATGCCGCGATAATAGCGCGGCTGCCGCTCCGGCCGCGCGAAAGCATCCCAATAGGCGATGCGGTGCGAGGCCAGATACCATTGCGGCACCCAATAGCGCCCGGCGCGAATGACGCGGTCGAGCGCCTTGCAGGCGGTGGTCAAGTCCGCCCGGGTTTTCGCGGCGATGATCATATCGACCAGCGCATCGACCGCCGGATCGCTGATGCCGGCGAGATTGCGCGAGCCCCTGGTCGTTGCCGCCTGCGAACTGAAATAGTTGCGCAGCGAATCGCCCGGCGTCGAGGAAAAGCTCATGCGCTCGACGGTGACGTCGAAATCGAAACCATCGACGCGAGCGCGGTATTGCACCGGATCGACCACGCGCAAGGTCGCCTGCAGGCCGAGCGCCTCCAGCGTCTTGATGTAAGCGAGGTGATGCGGGTTGAAGCTCGGCTCTTCCGACAGGAATTCGATGACGAAAGGCTGGCCGTCCGGCAGCACGCGCTTGCCGTCCTTTAAAGCAATGCCGGCATCG
>LNFM01004840.1_pt1 | contig 47599 bp, 41 predicted proteins | sample 596031 | NCBI WGS metagenome assembly LNFM01 (sample SAMN04254537, study PRJNA301005) | activated carbon metagenome | isolation source: dual media filters at the Ann Arbor, Michigan drinking water treatment plant | place: USA: Ann Arbor
CGCCCGACATGTAATGCGTCTTGGCCGCCGAGTTGATGATCTGGTCGATCGCCTGCATGGCGAAGTTGAAGGTCATGAACTCGACGATCGGCTTGAGGCCGCCGAACGCCGCGCCGACGCCGAGGCCGGCAAAACCGTGCTCGGTGATCGGCGTGTCGATGACGCGCTTGTCGCCGAACTCCTCCAGCATGCCCTGGCTGATCTTGTAGGCGCCCTGGTACTGCGCGACTTCCTCGCCCATCAGGAAGATGGACTTGTCGGCGCGCATCTCGGCGGACATGGCCTCGCGGAGCGCCTCGCGCACGGTGATGTGCTGCGTCCCGCCCTTCCACTCCGGCTCGGGTGCGGGCGCAACGACGGCAGGTGCTGCAGGCGCTGCCTCGGCCTTCGGCTTCTCGTCCGACTTGGGAGCCTCCTCCTTCGAGGCCTCGGCCTTGGCGGTCGGAGCCGGCGTCTCGGCATCGGCGGCGCCCTCGCCTTCGCCGGCGAGGATGCAGATCGGCGTGTTGACCGCGACGCCCTCGGTGCCTTCCTCGACCAGGAGCTTGGCGACCGTGCCCTCGTCGACCGCTTCGACTTCCATGGTCGCCTTGTCGGTCTCGATCTCGCAGATCACCTGGCCGGACTTCACTTCATCGCCGACCTTGACGTGCCACTTGGCGAGCTTGCCCTCGGTCATGGTGGGAGACAGGGCCGGCATCAGAACCTGAATGCTCATGGGATCAGGCCTCGACCAGGATGTCGGTCCACAGCTCCGACGGATCGGGCTCGGGACTTTGTTGCGAGAATTCGGCGGCGTCGTTCACGACCTTGCGGATCTCCGTGTCGATGGCCTTCAGCCCGGCCTCGTCGATGATCTTGGCGTCGAGCAGGCGCTTGCGGATGTGCTCGATCGGGTCGCGCTCGTTGCGGAACTTGTCGACCTCTTCCTTGGTCCGGTACTTGGCCGGATCGCTCATCGAGTGACCGCGATAGCGATAGGTCTGCATCTCGAGGATGTAGGGTCCCTGCCCGCTGCGCGCATGCTCGATGGCCTTCTCGCCTGCCGCCCGCACCGCCAGCACGTCCATACCGTCGACCCGTTCGCCGGGAATCCCGAAGGCTTCACCGTGGCGATAGAGTTCGGTCGTGGCGGAGGCGCGCTCGACCGAGGTGCCCATGCCGTAGCGGTTGTTCTCGATGATGTAGACCACCGGCAACTTCCAGAGCGCGGCCATGTTCATGGCCTCGTAGACCTGGCCCTGGTTGGCGCTGCCGTCGCCGAAATAGGTCAGCGAGACGTTCTTGTTGCCGTTGTACTTGTGCGCGAAGGCGAGACCGGTTCCGATCGGCACCTGGGCGCCGACGATGCCGTGGCCGCCGTAGAAGCTCTTCTCGCGGCTGAACATGTGCATCGAGCCGCCCTTGCCCTTGGAGTAGCCGCCGCTGCGTCCCGTCAGCTCGGCCATCACGCCCTTGGGATCCATGCCGCAGGCCAGCATGTGGCCGTGGTCGCGGTACGAGGTGATGACGGCGTCCTTGTCGCGGACGTTGGCCTGCATCCCGACCACGACCGCTTCCTGGCCGATGTAGAGATGGCAGAAGCCGCCGATCAGGCCCATGCCGTAAAGCTGGCCCGCCCGCTCCTCGAAGCGGCGGATCAGCAGCATGTCTCGGTAATGCGCCTTGAGCTCGTCGGGGCTCACGCTGTTGTCGCCCGGAGTCGCAGGCGACTTCGCCTTGGCGGGAGAAGGATCGTCTTTCGGCTTCGTGGCCGGCTTCGCCATGGCAGTCCCCTCATGAACGCACTTCGGCTTATAGCATCGCTCAGGGCGATGTATTTGATCTAGCAGGAAAAACCAGACTCGCCGCGGGTGCGCCGCAGCAATTGAGCGATTGTTTGCCTACGATGGATCGCACCGGACAGTTTCTTTCAGATGACCGCGGGGCAAACGCTGAACGAGGCGTCATCGTCGCGGGAATCTCACCGTCAGCGCGTCGGCATGAAGACGATGATGTCGTCCTTGCGCGCGAAATTCAGGAGAACGCGCGCCCGCTCGTCGAGCATGTCGGGCTCGAGGCTCTGGTTGCGCAGCGCCGCAACGCGCCGCTCCCAGATCTTCCGGGTGGTCTCGGCTTCGGCGAGGTTCTGTTCGGCGATCAGCACTTCGCGCTGCAGATGCGCCATGGCCAGCAGCCCACGATCACCGTTCACCAGATGGTACCCGAAATAGCCGAATACCGTGGCGAAGATGACGGGAGCCAGAATCTGACGTGGCCTCAACAACATATGCTGCGTTCCTGCAGGCATATGGCAACATATGGTGGCCTTCCGTCAAGAAATTTTCGTTCCATCGAAGGCTGTCAGCGGTTGTGACAACGGGAACCCGCCATCTCCAAGCAACTACGCCCCCATGGATCGCTCGGGGCATGACTTTCGTTTCGACTGTTTCGGTTATTTCGTTTTTTTCATTTGCGCCGCCCGCTGGTCGGACTTCAGCGCCCACCACAGGCCCGCCAGGACACAGCCGAGCCCCAGCAGTGCGGCGACGGGCAAGGGTTCGCCCAGCAGCGCCGTGCCGCCCAGCGCCGCCGTCACCGGACCGAGGCCGAGGAACAGCGTGACCAGGCTCGGCGGCGCGTTGCCCAGCGCATAGACCCAGAGGAAGAAGCCGATGCCGCTCGATACGCCGATGAAGGCGATGGCGGCCATCTCGCCTCCGGTGAACGAGGGCCAGGCGGTGAAGAAGCCCTCCGTGGCGGCCATGCCGGCGAGTGCGAGGACGGCCACGAACATGGCGAAGGCGGTTACGTGCAGCGCGGAGCTGCGCGCGACGTAGGGCGCATAGAAGATCGAACAGAGCGCGCCGCAGAGGGCGGCACCGAGCGCCGACAGCGTCCCCAGCCAGACCGATCCGTGTTCCGGCTGCGCCGTCATCGCGGCCCCGCCGAGCGCGATCGCGACGCCCCCGACGGTGAGCAGCGAGCCACCGACTTTCGCCATCGTCAACCGTTCCCGGCCGAGCAGTGCCGACAGGATCATGGTCATGAGCGGAAAGGTCGAGAACAGCAGCGAGGCCCGCGCCGCCGGGATGTGCAGCAGAGAATAGTTCAGCAGCACGATCAGCGCGGCGAACTGTCCGATGCCCAGCAGCCCGATCGGCACGAGGTCGCGGCCGGCGATACGCCGCCATGGCCGCAGCCACAGCGCCGGCACCAGGCAGATCAGCCCGACCAGATAGCGCAGGAAGCCGAGCGAGCCCGGCCCCGCCGCATCGACGACGTAGCGCGTCGCCACCATGGCGGCGCCAACCTGGATGCCGGTCCCGGCCGCGGCCCAGAGGGGGCCGGGGCGCTTCACAGGTCGAGGTTCCAGAACTGCCCGACCAGCTTCTTGCCAAAACTGTCGTGCTTCTCTTCCTTGATGAGCCGAAAGCCGGCGGCGATGTAGATCTTGCGCGCCGAGACCAGGATGTCGTTGGTCCACAGCATCAGCTTCTTGTAGCCCTTGGCCCGGGCATCCTCGATGCAGGCCGCGACCAGGCTCTGGCCGATGCCCAGCCCGCGCGCCGTCGGCTCGACATAGAGCATGCGGAGCTGCCCAGTGGCCTTGCCCGCCCGCACCAGGAAGACCGATCCCACGAGCTCGCCGTTGCGCTCGGCGATCCAGCAGTTGTCGGACTTCGGATCGAACTTCCGGATGAACTTTGCGGATATCTCCGCAAGCATCGCCTCGAAGGTGCCGTCCCAGCCATGTTCGTCGGCATAGAGCTGGGTCTGGCGGCGGATGATCCAGCCCATGTCGCCAGGCTGATGCGGCCGCAGGGTGAAGGGCGTGCGCTTCTCCGGCGGCTCGCCGAGCAGCTTCTCGACCGTCTCCAGCGCCTTGACCAGCTTGTCCTGCCGCTCCACCGGCAGTTCGGCCAGCAGCTTGGCGATGTCCTGGCGCGACTGCTCGTTCATGGCCGCCCAGAGCTGCTGGCCTTTAGCCGTGAGCGCGAGCTGCGTCTCGCGCTTGTCCTGCTGGCTGCGTGTGCGGGCGAGACAGCCCCTCTTCTCCAGCCCCTTCAGCAGGCGGCTGACATAGCCCGGGTCGAGAGCGAGATCGCGGCACAGCTCCTGTGCCGTCGGCCGGTCGCGATTGGCGATCTCGTAGACCAGCCGCCCCTCGGGCAGTGTGAAGGGGCTGTGCAGCAGCGTTTCCTCGAGCACGCCGATGCGGCGGGTATAGAAACGCGAGAAACGGCGGACCGCCTCGATGCGGGACGCGAGCGACGACGCTGCCATGGCAACCTCCGAGATGGTTGCCATCGTCAATCAGTTACTTGCTGTAGTCAACTATTGGCAATCAAGCAAAGGTCCTTCGCTGCGCTCAGGATGACAGCGTTTTTTGGATCGGCCCAGTGCATAGATTCGAGCAAAATTGTCATCCTGAGCGCAGCGAAGGACCTTTCGCTCTTTCCCAAAGAAAAAGGGCCGCCGCAGCGACCCTTCCTCATCCCGTTCAGCCCGGCTCAGCCGCGCAGGATCGAGGTCCCCGCATAGCGGGCCTGGGTGCCGAGCTGCTCCTCGATGCGCAGGAGCTGGTTGTACTTGGCCAGGCGGTCCGAGCGCGACAGAGAGCCGGTCTTGATCTGGCCGCAGTTGGTGGCGACGGCGAGGTCGGCGATGGTCGCGTCCTCGGTCTCGCCCGAGCGGTGGGACATGACGGCACCGTAGCTGGCGTTGCGCGCCATGGACACGGCTTCCATCGTCTCGGTCAGCGTGCCGATCTGGTTCACCTTGACCAGGATCGCGTTGGCCAGCCCGTCCTTGATGCCCTGCTCCAGCCGCTTCGGGTTGGTGACGAACAGGTCGTCGCCGACCAGCTGGATCTTCTTGCCGAGCTTGTCGGTGATGGCCTTCCAGCCTTTCATGTCGTCCTCGGCCATGCCGTCCTCGATCGACACGATCGGGTAGCGCTTCACGAGATCGGCGTAATAGTCGACCATGCCGGCGGCATCGAACGACTTGCCCTCGCCCTCCATCTCGTACTTGCCCTTCTTGAAGAACTCGGTGGAGGCCGGGTCGAGCGCCAGCATCACGTCCTCGCCGGGCTTGTAGCCGGCCTTCTCGATCGCCTTCATGACAAAGGACAGCGCCTCGTCGGCGGTGGCGAGGTTCGGCGCGAAGCCGCCCTCGTCGCCGACATTGGTGTTGTGCCCGGCGTCATGGAGCTGGCCGCGCAGCGCGTGGAAGACCTCCGCGCCCATGCGCAGCGCATCGGCGAAGCGGTCGGCCTTCACCGGCATGATCATGAATTCCTGGATGTCGATCGGATTGTCGGCATGGGCGCCGCCGTTGATGATGTTCATCATCGGCACCGGCAGCACCGAGGCCTGGCTGCCGCCGACATAGCGGTAGAGCGGCAGGCCGCTGTCCATCGCCGCAGCCTTGGCGACGGCGAGCGAGGCGCCCAGGATCGCGTTGGCGCCGAGGCGGCCCTTGTTCGGGGTTCCGTCGAGCTCGATCAGGGCGCGGTCGATCTTGATCTGCTCCAGCGCGTCGAGGCCGGACAGCAGGTCCATGATCTCGCCGTTCACGGCGGCGACCGCCTTCAGCACGCCCTTGCCGCCATAACGCTTCTTGTCGCCGTCGCGCAGCTCGACCGCCTCGTGCGCGCCGGTCGAGGCGCCGGACGGGACCGCCGCGCGGCCGATCGCGCCGCTGTCGAGTTCGACTTCGACTTCGACGGTGGGATTGCCACGGCTGTCGAGGATTTCGCGACCGCGGACTTCAGCTATGGCGCTCATGAGAAAAACTCCTGTTGGGCGCGGCCTGTCTAGCCCGCGCCGACGGCGGGGAGCAAGTGACGCGATGGCGCGCGCTTCCTATACTTCGGGACGAGAATTGCCGCCGCCTGGGAGAAAACAATGCCCGACCAGACCCATCAGCATCAGGCCACCGCCTCCGTCGAAGCGCGGACCGATGCCATCGAGGCCGCGTTCCACGAACGCGGCATGGAACCTGCCAACTTCATCCGCGAGTTCAAGCATCTTGCCGAGGAGGAGTGGGTGCCGGAGAACGGCGCACGGGTGGTCGCCAAGGCCTGGACCGATCCGGCGTTCCGCGAGCGGCTGTTCGCCAACGGCCGCGAGGCCGTGACCGAGCTCGGCCTGTCTATGCCGCCGCATCACCGGCACCTGGTCGTGCTGGAGAACACGCCGAACGTCCACAATGTGATCTGCTGCACGCTCTGCTCGTGCACCGCCTTCTCGATCATCGGCCTGCCGCCGGACTGGTACAAGGACCTGGAGTATCGCGCCCGCGTCGTTCGCCAGTCGCGCACCGTGCTGAAGGAGATGGGCCTCGACCTGCCGGCCGACATGGAGATCCGCGTCTGGGATACCACGGCCGACACGCGCTACATGGTGCTGCCGGTACGCCCGGAAGGCACCGAGGGCTGGTCCGAGGAGAAGCTCGCCGGGCTGGTCACCAAGGACGCCATGATCGGCGTCTCGCGCCTCTAGGACCGGAGAGACAACATGGACGGCATGCACGATCTCGGCGGCAAGCAGGGCTTCGGCCGGGTCCGCTATTCTCTCCGCGCCCAGACCTTCCACGAGCCGTGGGAGAAGCGGGTCAACGCGCTCTACTCGCTGGCGGTGAAGCTCGGCATCTTCAACATGGACGAGTACCGCCACGCCATCGAGCGCATGGAGCCGCGCCACTATCTGTCGGCCAGCTACTATGAGCGCTCGCTGACCAGCCTCGCCACGCTGTGCGTCGAGAAGGGCATCCTGACCCAGGAGGAGCTGGAACGCCGCGCCCAGGGCGCCTTCCCGCTCGCCTTGCCGAGCGCTCCCGGCCGCACCAACGTCGCCACGCGCGAGACGCTGAAGGTCGGCGACAAGGTCACGGTCAAGTCGCACCACGTGCACGGCCATGTGCGCATGCCGGGCTATATCCGCGGCAAGAGCGGCGTGGTGGTCGGCGTGTCCCCGCCCTACCCGTTCCCCGACGCCCATGGCCACGGCATCGAGGCCGAACACGAGCCGACCTACGACGTCCGCTTCGACGCGCGCGACCTGTGGTCCGACCATGTCGGCGTGTTCGAGAGCTACCTGGAGCGCGCGAAGTAATCGGCGCGTTCTGATCAGACGACTATTTCAGAGCGCAGCGAAGGACCTAGCGGAACGACCGCAACACTCCTGAACTGGAGTCAGAACAACGCCACCTCGTGAGTCCGCCTCTCAACCAATTCGTACCAATCGAGGCGCCGGATGCCCGTCCGCTGGTGCCGGACAGGACCGCCCGCCCTTAGGCTGCCGATCAATATGGGAGGACCACCCGCATGACCGACCTCGCCGAAGCCGACCGCGTCGACATACACATCCTGGTCGACAACGCAGTCGATGGCCTCTCCTCCACCCCACTCAACGTCGAGGGCGAATGGGCCTTCGCCACACGGCGCGGCCTGCGCGCCTCGTCGGACCGCTGCCTGTGCTGTGGCGTCCACGGGCTCTCCTGCCTCGTCACCGTACGGAAGGGCGACGTCATCCACACGCTGCTGTTCGACAGCGGGCCGGAGGAATACGCCTTCGAGCGCAACACGACGCGGCTCGGCGTCGATCTCGGCCGGGTCGAGGGCATCGTGCTCTCGCACGGCCACTGGGACCATGCCGGGGCCATGAAGCTGGCGCTGCAGCGCATCCGCGCCGGCAACGGCGGACGCGCCGTGCCTTTCCACGTCCATCCCGGCATGTTCCACCAGCGCGGCATGAAGCTGCCAGACGGCAGCGTGCGGCAGATGGACGACGTGCCCTCGGCCGATGAGTTGGGCGGCCTCGGCGCCGAGATCGTCTCGACGACCCATCCGCAGCGCCTGCTCGACGGCCTGTTCCATGTGAGCGGCGAGATCCCGCGGGTCACGCCCTTTGAGCGCGGCCTGCCCGGTCAGATGCGGCGCACGGCGCCCGATGCGCCGTGGGAGAGCGACGAACTGCTCATGGACGAACGCTGGATCGCGGTGAACGTGAAGGGCAAGGGGCTGGTAGTGCTGAGCGCCTGTTCCCACGCCGGCATCGTGAACGTGCTCCACCATGCCCGCGCGAGCTTCCCCGACGTGCCGCTGCATGCGGTGCTAGGCGGTCTGCATCTCTCGGGTACGAACGAGAAGATCATCCCCGAGACCATCGACGCCCTGAAGGGCTTTGGCCTGGCCCGGATCGGCGCCGGCCACTGCACCGGCTGGCGCGCCATGGCGGCGCTGGGCCAAGCCTTCGGCGACGAGGTTCTGGCGCCCTCCGCCGTCGGCAAGCGCTACTGGTTCTGAGGCGCAGCGACACCTCGCCTGTTCAAGCCGCAGCCGTCCCGGGGTATCGTTGGTCAGGTCCTTCGCTGCGCTCAGCAGTGAAGGAAAGCATTCCAGGCATCAGCGCCAGGCGCTCTTCAGCGCCTGGTCGGTCTTCCACTTCTCGACCGCGGCGACGTCGTCGCAGGTGAAGGCCTGCGGGTTCTTGCGCGGGGTGGCTTCGATCCAGCCGAAGACCAGGCACTGGCCATAGGTCTTGTCGCCCTGCTTCGTTTCGAACTTCACTTCCGTCGTCGTCGCCGCGCCGGCCTTGGCATCGCCGTAGTCGTCGATCACGGGCGTGATCTCGGCCACGGTGCGGCCAACCGCTTTGTTGTCGGCGTACCATTTGGCGAAGGCCGTGAACTGGTCGCCAGCCACGCCCTTGCCGTCGGCCGCGACGTAAGCCTTCAGGTCGCGCACGAGGGCCTGCGCCGCCGCATTGGCCTTGGGCTCCGCGGCCTTGCGGCGCTCGGCCAGCTTCGCCTGCAGGGCCTTCAGCGCGTCGGCGTTCGAGGGCTGCACCGGCGGGGTCAGCGGGACCGGTGCGGCGGTTTGTGGTGGCGGCGACTCGAGCCGGCGGATCGGCGCGCGGGCCGCCTCGGCATTGAGCTGGGCCGCCTCCTGCGGGGTCAGCTTGCCGACCGCCGGCGTGTTGCGCCCCTTCTGCCAGTCGGCGATCGCCTTCATCGTGGCTTCGGACTGCAGGTTGCCGTCGATCGGGCCGTTGTATTTGTCGAGCGTGCGCAGCGATTCCTGGATCTTCCGGCGTTCTGGATCCGGGCTGTTGAGGACGGTCGTATAGTCGGGCGCCGGCGCCGGGCGCGCCGCGACGGGCGCCGGCGGTGGAGTCGGCGCAGCGGTTCCCCGTCCTGCCGCACCGCCGGCCCCGCCGTTCGAGCAGGCAGCAGGGTTCTGGAAGCAGCGTTCGACTTCGCTGGCGCTCTGCGCCGAGGCGGCGACCGGCGCCAGAAGCGCCAGCGCGATCAGGCCCGCGGCGAGCCGCATGTCAGAGGCTGCCATAGTTGTTGGCCGCGAGCTGCGCCGGCAAGCCTATCACCATGGTCACCGGCTGGCCGCGACCGGTCTGGCCGCGGGCGATGATGTGATCGTTCGGCGCCCCGGTCTTGCTCTCGTAGCTGCCGCGGCCGGCGAACTTGCCGCCGAAGCAGGAGAGCGAGAATTGGCCGCTGCCGGGAGTCGCGTTGGTCATGGTCCCGGTGCACACCTGCTCGCCGCGCGGATTGTCGACGGTGAAGGTCACCGAACGGTCCCGGCCGATCAGCGCGCCGTAGCGCACGAGGCCGTTCAGACGCGCGACATTGCCGCGATCGTCGCGATAGAAGATCGAGGCGGGACCATAGGCATCGTCCGGCATCGAGGATCTGGGAACGACGTAATTCTCATCGCTGATCACGACCTGACAGCGGCAGTCGACGCCATAATTCTCACCGAGGGGGCCGAGTTCGGCCAAGCGGCGGTTGCAGTTGGACACGGCGATCTGCTGAACCTCGCTCTCGCTCTGCCCTCCGCGCGTATAAGCATCGGCATAGAGGAAGGCACACTGCTTGGGCATCGGGATCGCCACGACCTTGTGGCTGGCCGAGTTCGTCTCGCTGTTGACCCAGTAGCGGTTCGCCATCTCGCTGAATCGCAGGAAGATGGGATCTCGTCTCTCGGCCTTGCCGTAGGACTGTGCCCAGGCTGTCGAGCCCAGGGCCGGGGCGAGCGAGACGACGGCGAGCAGGAGCGCGGCGGCAATTCGGTACATGGCAACGTATTCACCTGAAAAAGGTGACGGAAATGCGACCCGGCCGCGGCCCCGCCCTTGCCTAGACGAGGCGACTCTGTGTCTTGGCGGCGCCGATGAACGAGGTGAACAGCGGGTGCGGCGCAAACGGGCGAGACTTCAGTTCGGGATGGAACTGGACGCCGATGAACCAGGGATGGTCGGGAATCTCGACGATTTCCGGCAGGATGCCGTCCGGCGACATGCCCGAAAAGTGCAGACCGACCTGCTCCAGCCGGTCCTTGTAGTTGACGTTCACCTCGTAGCGATGGCGGTGCCGCTCGCTGATCACGTCCTGCCCATAGATCTCGTGGACCTTGGAGCCGGGCCGCAGGTGGGCCGGATAGGCGCCGAGCCGCATCGTGCCGCCCAGGTCGCCGTCGGCCGAGCGCTTCTCCAGCTGGTTGCCCTTCATCCATTCCGTCATCAGGCCCACCACCGCGTGGTCGGTCGGACCGAACTCGCTCGACGAGGCTGTTTCGATGCCTAACAGGTTACGCGCCGCCTCGATCACCGCCATCTGCATGCCGAAGCAGATGCCGAAGAAGGGAACCTTGCGCTCGCGGGCGAACTTCACCGCATGGATCTTGCCCTCGGTGCCACGCTCGCCGAAGCCGCCGGGTACCAGGATGCCGTGGACATGCTCCAGATGGCTGACGGCGTCGTCCCGCTCGAAGATCTCGGAGTCCATCCACTCCAGGCCGACCTTCACGTTGCTCCCGAAGCCACCATGGGTCAGGGCCTCGGAGAGCGACTTGTAGGCGTCCAGAAGCACCGTGTACTTGCCGACCACGGCGATCGTGACCTTGCCCTCGGGCTCGCGCACCGAGCGCACCACGCCGCGCCAGCGGTCGAGATTGGGCTCCTCGTCGGCCGGCAGGCCGAAATAGCGGCAGACTTCGCGATCGAAGCCGCGCTCGTGATAGGCGATTGGCACCTGGTAGATCGTGTCGACGTCGCGCGCCTCGATGACCCGCTCCGGCTTCACGTTGCAGAACAGTGCGATCTTGCGCTGCTCGTTCTGCGGGATTTCCTTGTCCCCGCTGCGGCAGACCAGCAGGTCGGGCTGGATCCCGACGCTCAGCAGTTCCTTGACCGAATGCTGGGTCGGCTTGGTCTTGAGTTCGCCCGCCGTCGGCACCCAGGGCAGCAGGGTGAGATGCACATACATGGTGCGCTCGCGGCCGAGTTCGTTGCCGACCTGGCGGATCGCCTCGAGGAACGGCAGGCTCTCGATGTCGCCGACCGTGCCCCCCACCTCGACCAGGACGAAGTCCTCCTTGTCGGTGTCAGTGAGAACGAACTCCTTGATGGCGTCGGTGACGTGCGGGATCACCTGGACGGTTGCACCGAGATACTCGCCCCGCCGCTCCCTCGCGATCACCGTCGAGTAGATGCGCCCCGTGGTGATATTGTCGCTCTGCCGGGCATCGACGCCGGTGAAGCGCTCGTAGTGACCCAGATCGAGATCGGTCTCCGCCCCGTCGTCGGTCACGAAGACCTCGCCGTGCTGGTAGGGGCTCATCGTCCCCGGATCGACGTTCAGGTATGGGTCGAGCTTGCGCAGCCGGACCTTGTAGCCGCGGGCCTGCAGCAGCGCGCCGAGCGCTGCCGAGGAGAGCCCCTTTCCAAGCGAGGAAACCACGCCGCCCGTTATGAAGATAAAGCGCGTCATGGGCTTACAGCATACAAGCGCTTGTGGAGCGCAGCCATGGGGATATCACCCCGCCGGAGATATTTCGGCGGAGGTGGGAAGCTGATTTCATGTCGGCCCTTAGCGGGTGGGAGCTGCGGGTTGCGCCGGTGCGGCCGGTGCCGTGCCGCCCGGAACGGCAGGCGCTCCCGATCCGACGGGCACGCGATCCATGATCGACCTCGAGGCACGCATCGGGTCGGTCATGCTCCAGGCCATAATCATGCTCAACACGAAGAAGATGGTCGCGAAGATCGCGGTCATCCGCGACAGGATGTTGGCCTGGCCGCGCACCGAGAACAGGGCGTCGGAACGGCCGCCCATGCCGAGACCACCGCCCTCGCTGCGTTGCAGGAGGATCACGACGATCATCGCGCTGGTCACACCGACATGGATGACGAGCAGCACGAGGCGCCATTCGTGGAGAAAGTGTCTTACGGCGTCCATTTTTGTCCAGCGCTAGAAGGGCATCTTCGCAAGCGGGCGCTTCTAACGCCTTTAAGCGGCCTTGGCGATAGCCAAAAATTCCGCGGCGTTGAGGCTCGCCCCGCCCACGAGGGCGCCGTCGACGTCGCCGGCGGCCAGGAGTTCGGCGGCATTGCTGCCCTTCACCGACCCGCCGTAGAGCAGCCGCACCCCGGCCGTCCCGCCTGTCAGCCCGCCCAGCACCGCACGAATATGCGCGTGTGCTGCGGCCACTTCGGCCACGGTCGGCGTCTTACCGGTGCCGATCGCCCAGACCGGCTCATAGGCCACGACCAGATTGGCGGCTGTCGCCCCCGGCGGCACGCTGCCCCTGAGCTGGGTTTCCAGCACCGACAGCGTGTCCCCGGCCTCGCGCTCGGACAGCGTCTCGCCGATGCAGACGATCGGCAACAATCCGGCGCGCCAGGCCGCCTCGGCCTTGGCGCGGACAATCGCGTCGGTCTCCCCACAATCGGCACGGCGCTCGGAGTGGCCGGCGATGACGTGCGTGGCGCCGGCATCCTTCAGCATCTCGGCAGATACGTCGCCGGTATGGGCGCCGCTCGGCTTGGCGTGGCAGTTCTGGCCCCCGACCAGCAATCCGCTTCCCCTGGCGGCGTCGGCGACGGCGGCGACCAGGGTCGCCGGCGGACAGACCAGCAGATCGCGGTCGCTCCATCCGGCCTGCTTCACCCCGGCGGCAACATCCCTGGCGAGAGCAAGGGCATCAGCCTTGAGACCGTTCATCTTCCAGTTGCCCGCGATCAGCGGCCGCCTCGTTCGCGCCATCGAATTTCCCTTCCCGTTCCGCCCAGTCCGTTGGGGGCGTATCTAAAGCCGGTGGCGTTTGCGGTCAAAGGCCGCTTGGTTGCCTGTCCAAGGGGCCGGTGGTAGGCATGGCGCCCCTTCAAGAACCCTGTCCGGCCCGTGAATCAGTTCCGCAAGTACGCCCGCTTCATCGTTCTCTCCATTCTCTTCGGCATGCTGATCATCAGCTTCGGCCTGTGGGGGGTCGGCGACATGCTGAAGGCGGCCGGGCGCAGCACCGAAGTGGCGCATGTCGGCGGCACGAAGATCCCCCTCTATGGCTGGGTCGGTGGCGCGCCGGTCTACGCGACCGAAGTGCGCGAGCAGTTCAACCGCCAGCTCGAAGCCATCCAGCGCCAGACCGGCCAGCGGCCGGAGCAGGAACAGGCGCTGCGCTACGGCCTCCACGTCCGCGCCCTCGAAGAGGTCATCCAGCGGGCCGTGCTCGACTACGCCGTCCAGGAATTCGGCCTGATCATCAGCGACGAGGAAGTCCGCGCGGCCATCGCCCGAAATCCTGCCTTCCAGGGCACCGGTGGCTCGTTCGATCCCCTGCTCTACCGCAACCGCCTGCAGCAGGCCCGCATCAGCGAGCCGCAGTTCGTCATCGACATGCGCCGCGAGATGGCCGCAAGCCAGCTGTTCGGCGTGGTGCGCGCCGACGGGCTTGCGCCGGTATCGCTGCGCAACGACATCTTCATGCTCGAGAGCGAGAAGCGCACCGCCGAGACGATCTATGTGCCCGACGCCATCGTCGTGGACGTTCCCAAGCCGACGCCGGAGCAGCTCAACACCTATTTCGAGGCCAACAAGGCCAAGTTCCAGGTGCCCGAGTTCCGCGCCTTCTCCTATGTCATGATCACGGTCGACGACGTGGAGAGCCAGGTGGCGGTCACCGCCGACGCCCTGCGCCAGGAATTCGAGGCACGCGCCGCCGAATTCGGAACGCCCGAGAAGCGCGACGTCGACCAGGCGATGACCGACAACGAGGACAAGGCCAAGGCGATCATCGCCGCCGTCCAGGGCGGCAAGTCGCTGGAAGACGCGGCCAAGGAAGTGACCGGCAACGCCGACGGCGTCATCAAGCTCGGTCCCGTGACCAAGAAGGACCTGCCGCCCGGCCCGCTCGCCGACGGCATCTTCGGCCTGTCCGAAGGTATTGCGGCGGCGCCGATCCAGTCGCCGCTCGGCTGGCACATCGTGCGCATCAACAAGATCGAGGCCGGCAAGTCCGTGCCCTTCGAAGAGGTCAAGGAGAAGCTCGAGAAGGACCTGAAGGCACAGCAGGCGCCAGACCTGCTCATCAAGCTGGTTACCGACTTCGAGCGCGTGCTGGGCAGGACGCAGTCGATGAAAGCGGCCGCCGAGGATCTCGGCCTCAAGGTCCGTACCTACGAGAACGTGGATGCACGCGGCCAGGATGCCGCCGGCAAGCAGGTCGTGATCGGCCCGGCGGCGTCCGAACTGGTACAGGCGGCCTTCGCCACACGCGAGAGCGCGGAGAGCGAGCTGCTGGAAACGCAGCGCGGCGAGTATTTCATCGTCCACACCGACCGCATCACGCCCGCGCGCACGCCGGCGCTTTCCGAGGTCGAGGCCAAGGCGGTCGAGTCCTGGCAGGCCGTGGAACGTCGCAAGCTGGCCGACGAGAAGGTCAAGCAAGCGGTCGAGAAGGCCAATGCCGGCACCGACTTCGATGCTCTGGCCAAGGAACTCGGCGTGGAGGCGCGGATCACCAAGCCGGTCACCCGCTTCGAGGCCGATGCCGGAAACTATCTCAGCCAGCCGGTGGTCCAGGAACTCTTCAAGCTCACGCCCGACAAGACGCAATCGGTTCGCACCGGCGACGGCAGCGTGCTGGTGCGCGTGAAGTCCGTCGAGCCGCCGGACCTCGCCAAGGACAAGGACCAGCTCGACCGCTTCGGCAAGCAGCTCGACACGATGGTGGCGAACGACCTGATCCTGCAACTCGTGGCCGCCTTGCGCGCCAAGTACGGTGTGACCGTCGACGAAGCCGCCTTCCAGGCGACCTTCGCGCCGCAGCAATAGAAGACGCCCCATGTCGATCTTGCCCGACTTCGATGCCTTCGCCGCGCGTTACGATGCCGGCACGCCGCAGGTCGTCTCGACCAAGCTGGTCGCCGACCTCGAGACGCCCGTCTCGGCCTATCTCAAGCTGGCCGACGGCCGCGCCAACTCCTTCCTGCTGGAGTCGGTGGAAGGCGGCTCGGTGCGCGGCCGTTACTCGATCATCGGCTTCAAGCCCGATGTCGTGTGGCGTTGCAACAAGGGCCAGGCGGAGATCAATCGCCGCGCCCAGGTCGATTCCCATGCCTTCGAGAAGCTCGAGGGCCGGCCGCTGGAGACGCTGCGCGGTCTGATCAAGGAATGCCAGATGGACCTGCCGGCCGGCCTCCCGCCGATGGCGTCGGGCCTGTTCGGCTTCCTGGGTTACGACATGGTCCGCGACATGGAGCGGCTGCCCGACACCAATCCCGACCCGATCGGCCTGCCCGACGCGATCATGGTGCGGCCGACCCTGATCTGCATCATCGACCGGCTCGAAGACAACGTGACCCTGGTCACACCCGTCTGGCCGCAGGCGGGGACCAGTGCACGCGCCGCGTACGAGGCCGCGCAGGAGCGGCTGGCCGACGCCGTCTCCGACTTCGAGCGCACCCTTCCCTTCCGCCGCGACAGCGCCGACGACCTCGACGCCCTGCCTAAGCCGCAGGCCAACATGTCGAAGGAAGACTTCAAGGCGATGGTCGAGACCTGCAAGGAGTACATCCGCGCCGGCGACGCCTTCCAGATCGTGCCGTCGCAGCGCTTCTCGTTGCCCTTCAAGCTGCCGCCGCTGTCGCTCTACCGGGCGCTGCGCCGCATCAACCCCTCGCCGTTCCTGATCTTCTTCGACTATGGCGACTTCCAGATCGTAGGCTCTTCCCCCGAGATCCTGGTCCGGCTGCGCGACGACACCGTTACCATAAGGCCGCTCGCTGGCACGATCCGCCGCGGCGCCACGCCGGAAGAGGACAAGCAACTCGCCGAGAAGCTTCTGGCCGATCCCAAGGAGCACGCCGAGCATCTGATGCTGCTCGATCTGGCGCGCAACGACGTCGGCCGCGTGTCCAAGATCGGCTCGGTGCGGGTCGTCGAGCAATTCACGATCGAGAAGTACAGCCGCCTCCAGCACATCAGCAGCCATGTCGAGGGCACGATCGAGGATGGGCTCGACGCAATCGACGTACTGAAGGCGGGCTTCCCGGCCGGCACGCTGTCCGGCGCCCCCAAGGTGCGGGCGATGGAGATCATCGACGAGGTCGAGCCGGTGCGGCGCGGAATCTACGCCGGCTGCGCCGGCTATTTCGCGGCCAACGGCTCGATGGACACCTGCATCCTGCTGCGCACGGCGCTGGTGAAGGACGACGTGATGTACGTCCAGGCTGGCGTCGGTGTCGTCGCCGATTCCGACCTCGAGGCTGAATACCAGGAGAGCGTGCTCAAAGCGCGCGCCCTGGTCGATGCTGCCGAGGAAGCCGTGCGGTTCGCCAGTGCTGGCCAATGGAGCGCCGGTAACAAGCGGCGTTAGCCTCAAATGCTATCCAGCAAAGAGCAACCCGTCGTCTCGACCGAAGCGCCGAAGGCGCGCAGCGGAGAGACCTTCTTTCTACAAATGGCTGGCCAATCGTGGAGAGAAGGCCTCTCCGCTACGCCTCGCTGCGCGAGGCTTCGGTCGAGACGACGGGGTTATCGCTTGGCTCCTATGGCAGCGCGTCCGGGGAAAAGCCGGCCGGTGGCGTGAAGCGGGTCTTGAACGTCCGTGACCAGGCCTCGTTGGCGATGCGCTGGGCGTCGTGCAGGATCTTGTCCTCGTCCATCGTGAGCACGGCGCCGTCCTTCATCACCCACTTGCCGTCGACCATCACCGACTGCACGTCGCGCGCCTGGCCGTTGTGCACGAAATCGGAGACGACGCGCAGCACCGGGATCAGGTGCGCCCGCTGCAGGTCGATCATGATGAGGTCGGCCTTGTTACCCGGGGCCAGCCAGCCTCCGTCGGGGACGCCCAGCGCGCGATAGCCGTTGCGCGTCGCCCAGCGCAGCGCGCGCTCGGGCGTCGGTTCGCGCCCGTCTTCCCGGCGGACACGCTCCATGAACAGGCCGGTGCGCATCACCTCGACCATGTCCTCGGCCATGTTGTCGGAGCCCATGCCGATGTTGCAGCCGTAGCCTTCCAGATCGGCGATGCGCGGGCTGAGGCCGCGGCGTGCGGCGATGGCTGAGTTGAACGAGACGTTGACCTTCGCCTCGCCCAAGAGCTTCTCCTCCGACGGCTCCATGCAGCGGCAATGGGCGCAGATGATGCGGTCGTTGAGGAAGCCCAGGTCGGCGAGAAACTCGGTCGGCAGGCGGTTGCGATGGGCGCGCACGGCGGCCACCTCGCCCCAGATCTGGTTGAGGTGGATGGTGATGCGGGTGTCGAGCTGCTTCTGCAGCGCGCTCAGATCCTGCAGCAGCTCCGGCGAGCACATGTCGGGCGCCCAGGCGGAGATGGCGATGCGCATCCGCCCGTCCGCCTTGCCGTTCCAGTCGCGATGGTTCCGCTCGATGTTCTTGATGTGGCCCTGCCCCAGCGCGCGGTCGAGCTGGTAGGGCGCAGGATCGCCGATCGAGGTGCCGATCCGGTCGTAGGCGCGCTCGGCCAGCAGGAAACGCATGCCGGTGTCGGCCAGGGCGCCGGCATAATGGTCGACGTCGTTGGAATCCTCGAGCACGTGCGTGGTGCCGCTGCGCAGCGCTTCCAGTGCGCCCAGCAACGCAAAGGCGCGGCGCTCGTCGGGCGTCATGTCGGGCAGCGGGATCGGCGACAGGCCTCCCGAGAAGGGCGGCTTGTGCGAGGGCGACAGGTCCTCGAACACGCCGCGCGCCAGGGTCATGGTGAAGTGCGTATGGATGTTGGCGAAGCCCGGCATCACCAGCTTGCCGGTGCCGTCGATCTTCTCGGCGCCGGGATAGCTCGCCAGTATGTCGGCGCTGGGCCCGATGGCGGCTATGCGGTCGCCGTCGATGGCGACCGCGGCGTTGTAGTGGACGCTGTCCGCATCGTCGACGGTGACGATGGCGGCGTTGTGAATGACGATGGTCAACGTTTCCCCCCTTTTGGTTCTTGTCGGCGTCGACAGTCCTACTGTTTCTTCTTCATGTTCCAGAACATCGGCACCGGTCCGCTGAGCTGGTCGGTGATCGTGGTGCGCATGGCGACGGGCATGATGTACTGGCCGAGATTGGCGTACATCGGATATTCCGACGCGCGCACCTGGATGGCGATGGCCAGCTCCTTGCGCTCGGCCTCGGTGGTCGCGCGGGAAAAGGCATCGCGCAGCTTCTCGATCTGCGGATCGCAGGGCCAGCCGACATTGGCCTTCTCGCAGGTGGCCGCGATGTACGACATCATGATCGGGTCGAGCAGGTCGGCCGACACCCAGGTGGTGATGAAGGCGTGCCAGCCGCCCTTGTCCGGCGCCTCCTTGCGCGCGCGCCGCGACAGCACGGTCTGCCAGTCCATCGCCTGCATGTCGACGGTGAAGCCGCCCCGCTCCAGCAGCGACTTCACGATCGGCGACAGCCGGCCGGTCTGGGTGTCGGTGGCATAGAGCAGCACGACGGGCGTGCCGTCATAGCCTTCCTGCTTCAGGATTTCCTTCGACTTGGCGAAGTCCGAGTTCAGCTTGTCCTCGAAGCCCTTGTCGGTGGCGAACGGCGTGCCGCAGATGAACAGCGCCTTGCACTCCTTGTAGTATTTTTTGTCGCCGAACCCCGCGATCAGGAAGTCCTTCTGGTTCAGGGCATAGAGCGCGGCCTGGCGGATCCTGGCATTGTCGAACGGCTTGTGCAGCGTATTGAAGCGGAGGTTCATCTGGCCTCCGAGCTTGTTGTAGGTGCCGAGGACGATGTTCTTGTCCTTGGCGAGCAGCGGCAGCAGCTCGATCTCGGGCTGGTCGATATAATCGATCTCCCCGTTCAGCAGCGCGTTCACCGCGGTCTGGGCGTCGGTGATGTTGAGCCACTCTACCCGGTCGACATTGACCACCTTGCCGCCGGCGAGGCCCGAGGCCGGCTCGCTGCGCGGCTTGTAGTCCTTGAACTTGTCGTAGACCGTCTTTTCGCCCGGCCGCCATAGATCCTTGCGGAAGACGAACGGGCCCGAGCCCGTGGGGTCGCTGATCTGAACGTTGTTGGGCGTGTCGGCGACCCGCTTGGGCATGATGAAGGGCACCGTGGAGCTGGGCTTGCCCAGCGACTCGAGCACCAGCCCGTAGGGCTCCTTCAGCACTAGGGTGAAGGTCTTGTCGTCGACCGGCTTCAGCTCCTTGACCAGAGAGAACAGCTTCTGCCCCATCGCATCCTTGGGCGCCCAGCGCTGCAGCGAGGCGATGCAGTCGGCCGAGGTCACCGGGGCGCCGTCGTGGAACTTGAGCCCGTCCCGCAGGGTGAAGGTGTAGGTAAGCTTGTCGTCGCTGATCTTCCAGCCTTCGAGCATCTGCGGCCTGACGACGAGATTCTCGTCCATCGCCAGCAAGGTGTCGTAGACCATGTAGCCGTAGTTTCGGACGTTGTAGGCCGAGGTCCAGATCGGATCGATGATCTTGATGTCCGCATGCATGACCGCGCGGATCGTCTGGGCCTGTGCCGGCGCCTGCACGGAAAAAGTCATCAATGCCGTGGCCGCAGCCCCGATTGCCCACTTCATGGCCCGCATGTCCGATCCTCCGTTCGTTCCCATATCGCCTTTCACATCGAACGCAATCAGCATGCCATTCCGCGATCCGCGCGAGCGGTGCTAACCTCCCGGCAACGGAGGAAAGCCCATGTCCGACTGGCAAAACCGCTATCAGCGCCTGTTGTTCGACCGTCCGCACCCCAAGGTGCTGCGGGTCACGATGAACCGGCCCGAGAAATACAACGCGACGGACGCCATCATGCATCGCGAACTGGTCGACGTGTGGCGTGACATCGACGGTGACGACACCGTCAACTGCGTGATCATCCAGGGCGCCGGAGGCAAGGTGTTCTCGGCCGGCGGCGACTTCGACATCATCGAAAAGAACATGAAGGACCACAACGCGCTGCTGCGTACCTGGAAGGAGGCGCGCGACATCGTCTACAACGTCATCAACTGTTCGAAGCCGATTGTCAGCACGATGCGCGGACCGGCGGTCGGCGCCGGCCTCGTCGCCGGCATCCTGGCCGACGTTTCGATCGCCTCGAAGAAGGCAAAAATCATCGACGGGCATACCCGCCTCGGTGTCGCCGCCGGCGACCATGCCTGCATCGTCTGGCCCCTGCTCTGCGGCATGGCGAAGGCCAAGTACTATCTGCTGCTCTGCGAGGCGATCGACGGCGAGGAAGCCGAGCGCATCGGCCTGGTGTCGCTCTGCGTCGAGGACGATCAGCTCGAAGCAAAGGGGCTGGAAGTGGCGACCAAGCTCGCCGAGGGCGCCCAGACCTCGATCCGCTTCACCAAGTACGCACTGAACAACTGGCTGCGCATGATGGGCCCGACCTTCGACACCTCGCTCGGCCTCGAAATGCTGGGCTTCGTGGGACCGGACGTTAAGGAAGGCCTCGCTTCGCACCTCGAGAAGCGCAAGCCGAAGTTCGATCCGTATTCGCCGATTTAAGCCTGTCGTCCTGAGAGCAGCGAAGGACCTCACGGAACGATCAGACACTGACGGCAATGACCGAGGGCGTATCGAACGGGAGATCCTTCGCTGCGCTCAGGATGACAAGAGGGGGAACGATGCGCGGACTGGACGGAAAGAACGTCATCGTCACGGGCGGCGCCGGCGCCATCGGCAGCGCCATCTGCCGGCGCTTCGCGGGCTACGGTGCGCGGGTCGGGGTGTTCGACAAGAACCTCGACGGCGCGAAGCGGATTGCCGGCGAGATCGGCGGCTACGCCTCGGGCGTCGACATCGCCGACTACGAGGCAGTCGGCGCGGCGATTGCCGAATTTGAGTGTGCCGCCGGCCCAACTGATATCCTGGTGAACAATGCCGGCTGGGACCGCTTCGCCAATTTCGTCGACACCACGCCCGACCTGTGGGACCAGCTCATCGCCATCAACCTGCGCGGGCCGCTCAACATGAGCCACATCGTGCTGAAGGGCATGGTGGCGCGCGGCAGCGGCCGCATCGTCAACATCGCCTCGGACGCGGGCCGTGTCGGCTCCTCCCAGGAAGCCGTCTATTCGGCCTGCAAGGGCGGCATCATCGCCTTCACCAAGACCGTGGCGCGCGAGGTCGCCCGCAAGGGCATCACCCTGAACGCCGTCTGCCCCGGTCCGACCGACACGCCGCTGCTGGCGGCCGTCGCCGGCGACGACGAGCGCGGCCAGAAAGTGCGCGCCGCCCTCGTCGGCGCCATTCCCATGAAACGCGTCGGCCAGCCCGAGGATATTCCGGGGACCGTCTGCTTCCTGGCGAGCGACGATGCGAGCTTCATCACCGGACAGACGATCAGCGTCTCCGGTGGTCTCACCATGCATGGATGAAGGAGCCTACCGATGAGCGAATTGTGGATCCAGCCGACCGGCGCGGCTCTCGCCGCCGACGTGCACGGCGTCGACCTCTCGCGACCGGTCAGTGACGCGGTGTTTGCGCGCATCGCCGACGCCTGGGGGGAGCACCTGGTGCTGCGTTTCTCGGGCCAGAGGCTCGACGACCCCATGCTGATGCAGTTCAGTGCCCGCTTCGGCGAGCTCGACCGCGTGCCGATCGGGGCCGCCAACCTCGATCGCATCAACTCCGGCGTCGTCCCGGAAGCGGTGGACTGGGTCGCCGTGATCGCCAATGCCAAGAAGGACGGCAAGGAGATGGGCGGGCTCGGTTCCTACGAACTCGTCTGGCACACCGACATGTCCTACAATCCGTTGCCGCCGCGGGCCTCGCTGCTCTACGCCCTCGAAGTGCCGGCCGATGGCGGCAATACCGGCTTCCTCAACATGTATGCCGCCTACGAGACCCTGACGCCCGAACTCAAGCGGGCGATCGAGGGCAAGACCTGCATCCACGATTCCAGCCGCAACTCGGCCGGCGAACTGCGCAAGGGATTCCAGCGCACGGTCGACGTGCGCCACACGCCCGGCGCCGTGCATCCCCTCGTCCGCCTGCATCCGGTCACCGGCCGCAAGGCACTGTTCCTCGGCCGCCGGCCCGGCGCCTACATCCACGGACTCGAGGTCGCACAGAGCGAAGCCTTGCTCGACGCCATCTGGGCGCATGCCACGCAGGAGAAGTTCGCGTGGTACCAGAAGTGGCGCGCGGGCGATCTGGTGATGTGGGACAATCGCTGCGTCATGCATCGCCGCGATGCCTTCGACGAGAGCCTCCGGCGCCTGATGCACCGTACCCAGATCGTGGGCGAGCCCGTGCTGGCGGGCTGATCGCCATGAAGCCGCTGCTCCTGGCGGCCTGCGTCCTGTTGCTGCCCGTCGCAGCGCTCGCCGCGCCCGATGCCGCGCAGACGGTCGCCATCTGCGGTCAGCGCACGAGCTGCAAGGTCGAGAAGACGTACGATGCCGGCAGGTCGCCCGACGGAACGTCGCTCGCGGTCGTCCAGGTCCGCCTTGGCCTGGCCGACAAGCCGAAGGATCAGGACGAAGGCTGCATCGACGGCGACGCGCGCGACGGCGGAACCGAATACTGGCTGCTGGCCGGCACGGCGGCGCCCAGGCAGGTCCTGCAGCTCTGCAACGACGGCTATGGCTCGTCGGGCGTCGGCGAGGACGAGGTCGAGGTGGGTCCCAACCGCCTCGTTCATCACCAGTCTGGTGGCTCGTCGTGGCGCTGGTCGATGGAGGTTACCTATTCGCTGGCGCCCTTTGGCGCTCTGACCGAGCGGGACTGCAGCTACCACAATGTTTCGGAGCAGAGCGGCACGCTGACCGACATCGACTACCGGACGCGGCTGGTGCGGGCGTTGGCCAAGGACAGCACCCGCCGCGAACTCGGCGTGGGGTGTCCGTCCTGGCCCAAACCGCCGCAGACCTTCGCGGCGCGCGTCGATGCGGAGACGCTCGGGGCCTATCCGGTGGTGGCGCCCGGTCTGCCCGGCAAGGCCGCGATCCCGGCCGGAACCGCGCTCGGCAACTGCGTGCCCGGCATGACGACGGCAGGCGACAATGGCTTCGTCGTCTGGGGTAAGCCCGCGGCGGCCGACCAGTCAGCCGAGATCCGGACGATCGGCGTCGGCACCAACTCGCTGATCGTGCAGGTCTTCGATCCCGTCCCGCCGGCCGCGCCCTCCGGCGGCTCATGGATCCATCTGCCGCATCTGGAGATCTGGGTCGGCCAGAACGGCGAGGAGATCAACACGATGCTGCCGCTCGGGCAGATGAGCCAGACCGGCATCACCCTCGACGGCAACGTTCATCGCGGCGTCGGCAAGCCCATGCCGGCGCCCAAGGTCGAGCGATGGACCGCCCGCGACGAGCGCGGCCGCCCCGTCGTGGTGCTGCGCCTCACCTGGCCAGACGAATTCGCCCTCCTCGACGGCGTCACGGTCGTCTATTCGCAAGCCGAGGCCGGCAAGCAGGTTCGCCTCGTCGCCACCGCCGGCTTCGCCAACAACCGGCCGATCTACGTGCCGGACATGGTGGCGCTGGCCGGCAGGCCCTCCTCGTCCGACGGCGGCCTCTGCCGCGTTCAGGGTAACCTTCTGGTTGCAATTCAATGATAGATTGCACGAAAAAAGTTGACGACACTGTTTCTTTCTTTTTATCCTGACATCTCGACAGGCGGACGTAAGCGACGATCGTCACTCTGGCGAAAAAACCCGGCAAGGGACGATCGAGGAAACGATGGCAAAGCCACTGTGGCCGAACGTAAGCAACGTCCAGTACCTCAACGAACGTAATGAGCCGCTCGCGGGGCGTCAGCGCGAGGCCTCGCGGAAGCGCTGACCTCGACCGTTGCCCGCGTCGCCAGTATCAGGTCATTGGTCCGACTTTTGGCTTGGCATTTTCAGCGCGCTCGCGCGGCGCTGAGGCATCGGGTCCTCGAAGGCGCGCGGGTATCGGTGCGGCTGGGCAGAGACCTTATCGAGATTGGCCAACGCCTCCGCGGGGAGACGCCAGCCGCCGGCCTTCAGCGTCTCGCCGAGCTGCTCGACGTTGCGCGCGCCGACGATGGCGCTGGTCATGAACGGCTGGTCCATCACCCAGCGCAGAGCCACCTCGGCCGGCGGCTTGCCGAGTTGCTTCGCCGTGTCGAGCAGCGTCTGCAGGATCTCGGCATGGTTGGGCGCAAAGAACCTGCTCTGGAACCCCCATCCCTCGGCTGAGCGACTGCCCTGCACCTCAAGAGTGCCCGGCGTGTATTTGCCGGCCAGGTAGCCGCTGCCGAGCGGCGACCAGGCCACGCAGCCCAGCCGCTTGAGCTGCAGCGCCGGCACGATCTCCTCGTCGATGTCGCGCACCACGAGGCTATATTGCGGCTGGTAGGCGGCGAAGCGCTCCCAGCCCCTCGTGTCGCTGATCCACAGCGCTTCCATCAGGCGCCACGCCTCGAAATTCGAGCAGGCCGTGTAGAGGATCTTGCCGTCGCGCACGAGATCGTCGAGCGCCCGCAGCATCTCTTCCAGTGGCGTCTGATGGTCGACGTGGTGGATGTAGTAGAGGTCGATGTAGTCGGTCTGCAGGCGCTTCAGCGAGCCCTCGATCTGCTGCTTGATATGCAGCCGCGACATGCCCGAATCATTGGGCCGATGGCCCATCGGATTGAAGAACTTGGAGGCGATGACGGCGTCCTCGCGCCGGCCCTTCAGCGCCACACCCAGCATCGTCTCCGACGTGCCCCCGACATAGGAATTGGCCGTGTCGAAGAAGGTCACACCCGCATCCAGCGCGGCGTTCACCATCGCCGAGGCGCCGTCCTGGTCGGCGCCGTTACCGAAGGTCATGGTGCCGAGGCAGATCTCCGAGACTTTCAGGCCGGCGCGGCCGAGATTGCGGTAGTCCATGCGGTTCCCTCCGTCATCCGACAGGGAGACTACGCCGTCCTGCGGTAACGAAGGAATGACCGTGCCTGGAAAAGCGCATTGACCCGGACCCAGGGGCCGCCCTCATAAGGCGAGCGGTCAACATCAGACGAGGTCGATCGTGAGCCAATTCCTGAACGCATCCGACGCCGCCCGGCGCCTCGGCATTTCGACCAAGGCGCTGCGTCTCTACGAGCAGCGCGGCCTGCTGGCACCCGTGCGCTCGGACGCCGGCTGGCGGGCCTACGGGCCGGAGGACCTGGAGCGCGCCTCGGAGATCGTGGCCCTGCGGGCGCTGGGTTTCAGCCTGGCCCAGGTGGCGCGCATCCTGAAGGGCGATGCGAGCGGGCTGGAGCCGGCGCTGGCCACCCACCAGGCGTCACTCGAGGCGCGGCTGCGCGAGGTGGTCGCGGCGATGGACGGCGTGCGGGCCCTGCGCGGCGACCTGGCCCGCGGCGGCGCGCCGAGCGCGGCCCACCTCGCCCACACGCTGCTCCCGACGGCCGGGCTCCACGTCGCCTTCGATCTCCCCTGGCCATGGGGCGGCGAACCCTTTGAGCTGCGCGACATCCGCCCCCTCACCTACATCACCGGCCCCCTGGGCAGCGGCAAGACGCGTCTGGCGATGCGCATCGCCGAGGAAATCGGCGGCGTCTTCCTGGCCCTCGACCGCGCAACCTATCCCTCTCTGCAGTCGAAGATCGAGCCGACGGTCGCCCTCCTCGCTCAGGACGGCGCGACCGACACGCCGGCCCTCCGGGCCCTTCTCGCCGGCCTGGAAACTTCGACGCCCATCGTCGTCGATCTCGTCGAGCAGGGTCTCGACAAGGCCACGCAGGAAGCGCTGATCGCCCATCTGCGCCGCCGCGGTCCCGAGGCGCCGCCGCTGTTCGTGATGACGCGCTCCAGTTCGATCCTCGATCTCGATGCGCTCGGGCCGGACGAGACGGTGCTTTTCTGTCCGGCCAACCACGCGCCGCCATTCCGCGCCGCGCCCTATCCCGGCACGCCGGGCTATGAGGCGCTGGTATCCTGCCTGGCAACCCCGGACGTCCGGGCACGCACGGAGGGCGTCAGGGCCGTGCGGCGATGACCTGCTTCAACTTCGAGTACATGGCGTAGTGCCAGTAGGGCCCGCCGTGATCGTCGAGGCCCATGATGTTGTCCTGCATGACATAGGTGAAGTCCTGTGGGGTCGCGGCAACGACCTCGACATTGCCCGGCAGGTTCCGGAGCACCGGATCGTTCTTCGGGCCGAACATGTGCAGCAGATGGATCTTCTCAGCAGTAGTGGCCGCAATCTCCCGCAGCAGTTCGCTCGAAACCCTGTCCACATAGTCCGGAGCGGGCTCCGGCCCCGCGCAATAGGCCGGATCGAATTTGCAGTGCATCGGTATCGTGCCGAGGGACAGGCGATTGCTCGCGTCGAGCCGGGCCCGGACCACCCTGTCCTTCGGGTCGAGCTCGACCTCGGGAAAGGTCGAGGCCATCCAGTCGCGGATACTGCGCAGCCGTGCGGGCGCGGCGACATGGCGTTCCTTGTAGTACTGGGCATAGCCCAGGACGACGACATCGCCGGGCCGAATCCGGTCCTTGATCCGCTGCATCGTGACCAGCGCATTGGCCCAGGAGTAGCCGGCCAGCGCATGGAGCTGCACGGAGGCGCCGGGAAATTCCGTCTGCAGCAGGAAGGCGAAGGTCTGCTGGTCGTTGACGCCGTCGCCGAACACGTAGGAATCGCCCAGCACGAAGATCGTGCGCGCCGCATTGGCGGGCGCGTTGCCGGTGGACCTCGTTCCGTCCGGGTTGATCGTCACCACGGCGTCGAGATGCTCGAGCTTTCCCTGGCGCATGCCGCTGTAGCGGAAAATGTACCGTCCCGGATTGGCGCGGTACCCCTGTTCGGCATCCTGGGCGAAGAAGCCGGCCGGCAGGCGCGTCATGCGCCGGTAGGTCGCCGGATCCGGAAACGACCCGGGCAAGAGCCAGCTCAGCCCGGTCCGGAGGGCGAGCAGCGTCGCGGGCTCTGACGGCGGACCGGGCAGGCTCGCGATCCTGTCCTTGTTGACGGCGTAGAGGAAGGCAGATGCGCCGATCTCCAGCGCGACCAGGACGATGGCCGCCAGGATCGCGTAGAAGATCGCCTTCTTCGGGCCGCTCACGCGAGGCTCGACTCAGAGGCCGAGCATCGCCTTGGCCAGCACGTTGCGCTGCACTTCCGACGAGCCGCCGTAGATCGTCGTCTTGCGGGTGTTGAAGTAGCGCGGCGAGACGTCGTCGACATACTCGCCACCGACCGGCACGACATTGCTGTCGTAGTTGCGCAGCTCGGTGAACGGCGTGCCGTACCAGCCGACCGCCTCGACCGCCAGTTCGGTCACTTTCTGGCCGACCTCGGTGCCGCGCATCTTCACGACCGAGCCCATGTTGCCCGGTGCGTCGCCGGTCTTGAGGCTCGAATAGAACATCAGCTCGTTCATCTCGATGGCGTCGATCTCCATCTCGACGGCCGCCATCTTCTCGCGCCACTGCGGATCGGCCGACAGCGACTCACCCTGGTTCATCTGCGTCTTCGACAGCGTCTGGAGATGGCGGAACGCCTTGCGCAGCCGCGGCCCGAAGGCCTGGCCGCCGCGCTCGAACTCGAGCAGGAACTTGGCGTAGGTCCAGCCCTTGTTTTCCTCGCCGACCAGGTTCTCGATCGGCACCTTCACATCGGTGAAGAAGACCTGGTTGACCTCGTGGCGCATCGGCGTCCGCGTGCCGTCGACCAGATAGATCGGGTCGAGCGTGATGCCCGGCGACTTCATGTCGATCAGCAGGAAGGAGATGCCCTCCTGGCGCTTGCCCTCGTTTGAGGTGCGCACCAGGCAGAAGATCCAGTCGGCGAAATGTGCGTTGGTCGTCCAGATCTTCTGGCCGTTCACGACATAGTGGTCGCCCTGGCGTTCGGCCTTGGTGCGCAGGCTCGCGAGGTCGGAGCCCGAGCCCGGCTCGGAGTATCCCTGGCACCACAGCTCCTCGGCGGCGGCGATCTTCGGCAGGAAGCGCTTCTTCTGCGCGTCGCTACCGAACTTCATCAGCACGGGCGCCACCATCTTGATGCTGAACGACGAGAGATAGGGCGAATCGGCGCGCGCCATTTCCATCTCGAAGATGAACTTCTGCGTCGAGGTCCAGCCCGTTCCGCCGTATTCCTTCGGCCAGTTGGGGCAGAGCCAGCCCTTGCCGGCCAGCTTCTTCTGCCACTGCAGCAGCCGCTCCTTGGAGACATGGCTGCTGCGGCTGCGACGGCTCTCCTCCGCCACTTCGGGAGGCATGTTGGCGCTGATCCAGTCGCGCACTTCCTGCTGGAAGGCCAGTTCCTGATCGTTGAAGGCTAGACGCATCGCACACTCCCGTCGTCTCGACCGAAGCGCCGAAGGCGCGCAGCGGAGAGACCTCTTTTCATTCCGAAAGACGGCGCCGAGGGAGACAAGACCCCTCGGCTTCGCTTCGCTACGCTCGGGGTGATGCTTGGCCTAAAGGCCGAGCATCACCTTCGACATGATCCCGCGCTGCACTTCCGAGGAGCCGCCGTAGATCGTCATCTTGCGGCCGTTGAAGTAGCGCGGCGCCAGCACGTCGGCGCCCTCGGGGCCGATCGGCTCGACATTCGCGTTCCAGGCGCGCTGCTCCGGGAACGGCTGGCTGTAATAGCCCGCCGCCTCGACCGCGTACTCCTGGACCTGCTGCATCACCTCGGTGCCGCGCAGCTTGATCATCGACGAGAGCGGGCCCGGATTCTGGCCCGACGCCAGCTTGGAATAGAATTCCTGCTCGAACATCTCGAGGCCGGAGATCTCGATGTCCATGCGGGCGAGCTTCTCGCGCCACGCCGAGTCGGCCAGGATCGAGTCCTCGCCTTCCGGCATCGACTGCGCGAGGCGCTTCAGCCGCTCGAAGCCCGAGCGCAGGCGCGGGCTGTAGGGATTGCCGCCGCGCTCGAACTCGAGCAGGTACTTGGCGTAGGTCCAGCCCTTGTTCTCCTCGCCGACCCGGTTCTCGACCGGCACCTTCACGTCGGTGAAGAAGACCGAGTTCACTTCCTGGGTGCCGGCGCGGTTGCCGTCGGCGGTGATGATCGGCTCGACCGAGATGCCGGGCGTCTTCATGTCGATCAGCAGGAAGGAGATGCCCTCCTGCGGCTTGCCCTCGTTCGAGGTGCGCACCAGGCAGAAGATCCAGTCGGCGGTCTGGGCGAGCGTCGTCCAGGTCTTCTGGCCGTTGACGATGTAGAAGTCGCCCTCGCGCACCGCCTTGGTGCGGAGCGAGGCGAGGTCGGAACCCGAGCCCGGCTCCGAATAGCCCTGGCACCAGATCAGGTCGGAGTTCAGCATCGGCGGCAGGTGGCGCGCCTTCTGCTCGTCCGAGCCGTACTTCATGATGACCGGCGCGCACATCTTGGGGCCGAACGGCGAGGTGCCGGGCGCGCCGGCCTTCGCCATCTCCATCTCGAAGATGTACTTCTGCGTCGTCGTGAAGCCCGGGCCGCCGAATTCCTTCGGCCAGCCGGTGCACAGCCAGCCCTTCTTGGCCAGGCGCTTCTGCCAGTCGACCAGCCGCTCCTTCGGCATGTAGGCGTTTCGGCCGACCTTGATCTCACCCTGGATCTCGGGCGTCAGGTTCTCCTTCAGCCAGTCGCGCACTTCCTGTTGGAAGGCGAGTTCTTCCTTGCCGAACGTCAGGTCCATTGGGGGCTCCTTTTAGGGTCCGGAAGGTACCGCGCCGGGTTCCGGCGCGTAAAGCGTGCGATACACTGTTCCGCAACGCGTACAGCCCGCAGGTAGCCAATGTCCCCTCCCGTCCAGCCCGTCGTCAGCGACGAGAAACTCCCGCCCGTCGCCGAGATCGTGGTGATCGGCGCCGGCATCGCCGGCAGCACCGCCGCCTATTGGCTGGCGAAACGGGGCCACCGCGTCGCACTGCTCGACAAGGGCGTGATCGGCGGCGAGCAGACCAGCCGGAACTGGGGCTGGTGTCGCCAGCAGCATCGCGACCTGCGTGAGCTGCCCCTGGCGATGAAGAGCCTGGAGATCTGGGGCGACCTGTCCCGCGAACTGGGCGCCGAGACCGGCTTTCGCCGCACTGGCCTCACCTATGTCACCGATCGCCCGGACGATTTCGCGCAGTGGGAGGAATGGACCCTTAAGGCCCGCGAGTACCAGATGCACAGCCGGGTGCTGAGCCCCGCCGAAGGCAAGGAACTCACGCCCGGCAGCACCGGCCAGTGGATCGGCGGCGTGCATTCGCCGACCGACGGGCGAGCCGAGCCGTCTCTGGCCGGCCCCGCGATTGCCGAAGGCGCCCGGAAGCTCGGCGCCACGCTCCACCAGAACTGCGCCGCGCGCGGCCTCGACATCGAAGGCGGCAGGGTCGCGGGCGTCATCACGGAACACGGCATCATCCGCACCCGAAGCGTTCTGCTGGCCGGCGGCGCCTGGAGCTCCCTCTTCTGCCGCCGCCACGATCTGCGCCTGGCCCAGGCCAGCGTGCGCTCGACGTCCTTCGCCACGGTGGCGGCGCCCGATGTGACCGGCGGCGGTCTGTCGATGCCCGACGTCACGATCCGCCGCCGCCTCGATGGCGGCTACACGGTGGGGCTGGGCGGCCGCGGCCTCGTCGAACTGTCGCCGCAGGGGTTGCTCTACGCGCGGCAGTTCTGGCCGACCTTCAGGAAGCGCCGCGCCGGTCTCACCTTCGGCATCGGCCGCTCCTTCCTCGAAGGGCCGGAGTCCTTCGCCAACTGGTCGTTCGATCTGGAATCGCCCTTCGAGCGCCAGCGCACGCTCGATCCCGCCGCCGATCCGGTGCTGGTCGAGCGCGGCCTGACGCGCCTCGGCGACCACTATCCGGCGCTGAAGGGGCTGAAGGTGGCGCATGCCTGGGGCGGCCTGATCGATTCGACGCCCGACGGCATCCCGGTCATCTCCGCCGTGGATCCCCTGCCCGGCCTCTTCCTCTCGACCGGCTATACCGGCCACGGCTTCGGCATCGGTCCCGGCGCGGGCCGGCTGGCCGCCGACCTCATCGCCCGCGCCGTTCCGCTACAGCCGCATGATCGACGGTACCGACCTCGGTGCGCCGGGGATGATGTAGCCGACCTCGCGGCTCAGGCGACCTTCTTGCCCAGGTGCGGGAACATCGCGAGCTTCGCCGCATCGTCCATCTCGGCCTTGAAAGCGTGCTTGTCCTTCAGGCCGAGCGCCCGCACCGCCGCCGGCCGCGCGTTGATCTCGAGCAAGTGACGCTGGACGTTGGGGAATTGCTTGGGCGCCTCGGGCCCCAGCACGAAGGGGATCAGGCGCGACCAGCCCCACACCGCCATGTCGACGATGCTGTAGGTGTCGCCGCACATGTACGGGTGCTTGCCGAGCCGTGCCTCGAGGATGCCCCAGTGGCGCTGTGCCTCGAACGTGTAGCGGTTGACGGCATATTCCTTGGGCTCCGGCGCGAAATTCCGGAAGTGAACCGCCTGGCCGGAGTACGGGCCGATGCCCGAGGCCACGAACATCAGCCAGGACAGCATTTCGCCCCGCTTGGGAGGCGTGAACTTGCCCGTCTTCTCCGCGAGGTAGAGCAGGATCGCGTTGCTGTCGAACACCGTCTCGCCGCCATCGACGATGGCCGGGACCTTGGCGTTGGGATTGATCGCCAGGAATTCCGGCGAATGCTGCTCGCCCTTGCGGGTGTCGACCGGCACCAGTTCGTACGGCAGGCCCATCTCTTCGAGGCAGAGCGCCACCTTCATCGGGTTCGGCGCCATGTTGTAATAGAATTTGATCATCACACTCTCCGTTACTCGTCGCTCTCCACCACGGATCGTCACTCCGCCTTGGCGCCCGATTGCTTGATGATGGGATCCCAGAAGGCCATCTGGTCGTCGTAGAATTTCTTGGCCTGCTCGGGCGTCGACTGGACCAGCTCGATCGCGAGTTCGTCGGCCTTCTTCATCATGTCGGGCTGCTTGAGCGCCTGGTTGAAGGCGGCGTTCAGCCTGTCGATGATCGGCCGCGGCGTCTTTGCCGGCGCATAGGCCGCGTACCAGGTGTTGATGGCGTAATCGAAGCCCGTCGCCTCCTTGATTGTCGGCACGTCGGGAAGCTGCTTCAGCCGCTTGTCGGAGGCGACGCCGAGCACGCGCACCTTGCCGCCGTCGATGAAGCCCTTGCTCGACTGCAGCGTGTCGATCTGGAAGCCGTGCCGGCCGGCGATCATGTCGACCATGCCGGGGGCAGAGCCGCGATAGGGAACATGCAGCGCATCGCCGCCGGCTCGGGTGGCGAACAGATAGCTGGCGAGATGGATCATCCCGCCATTGCCCGAAGAGGCGTAGGAATACTTGCCCGGATCCTTGCGCAGCATACCGACGAGCTCCGGCGTGCTCTTCGCGCCGTCCATGGGCGCCAGCAGGATCAGCGGCACGCTGGCGACATAGGCGATGGCGGCCAGCCCGTTCACCGGATCGTAGCCCAGCGATTTGCCATAGAGCGCCGGCGCCATGGCCATGGTCGAGGCGCTGAACAGGATCGTGTAACCGTCCGGCTTGGCGTCGGCGACCATGGCGGTACCGATGTTTCCGGTCGCGCCGGGCTTGTTCTCGACCACCACCTGCTGGCCGAGGATCTCCGAGACGCGCGGTGCCAGAAGGCGGCCGACGACGTCGGTCGGGCCGCCCGCGGCGAAGGCGATGATCATGCGGATCGGCTTGTCGGGATAGGTCTGCGCGGTGGCAGGCGTTGCCAGTGCAGTCGCTGCGAGCGCGGCGAGCGCGCCCCGTCGTGTGAACTTCATCGTTTCCCCCTATTCGACTTTCGCGCCCGACGCCTTCACGATTGGCGCCCACATCGCCATCTGATCCTCGTAGAATTTCTTTGACGAGGCCGGCGTGGACTCGACGAGGCCGATACCCACGGCGTTTGCCTTCTCCATCATCTCGGGAGTCCGGACGGCCTGGTTTATCGCGGCGTTCAGCCGGTCGACGATCGGCCGGGGCGTGCCGGCCGGGGCGAAGATCAGGTTCCAGGTGACGACCTCGATCGCGATGCCGGTCTTTTCCTGGACCGTCGGCACGTCGGGCATCGAGGCCGCCCGCTTGGTGTCGCAGACGGCCAGGATCTTGAGCCGTCCGGCATCGACGAACCCCTTGCTGCTGCCCAGCGTGTCGATCTGGAAGGCGTGGCGTCCCGCCAGCGTGTCCTGCATGGCAGGTGCCGAGCCCTTGTAGGGCACGTGCAGTGCATCTCCCCCGGCGCGCTGGGCCAGCAGGAGGCTGCCCATGTGGATCAGGCTGCCATTGCCCGGCGACGGATATGAGAGCTTGCCGGGCTCCTTGCGCAAGGCTGCAACGAGTTCCTCGATCGAGCCGATCCCGCCGGCCGGCGCCACGACGATCATGGGGACCGTCGTGAAGTGGGCCACGGCTTCCAGGCCCTTGACCGGGTCGTAGGGCAGCTTGTCGTAGAGGGCCGGCACGATGCCCATGATCGATGTGCCGACCAGCAGCGTGTATCCGTCGGGCTTGGCATCGGCCACGATCTGCGACGCGATGTTGCCCGCGACGCCCGGCTTGTTGTCGACCACCACCTGCTGGCCGAGGATTTCGCTCAGCCGCTGCGCCAGCAGCCGCCCCGCGATGTCGGTCGGCCCGCCCGGCGGGAAGCCGATGACCAGCCGGATCGGCCGGTCCGGATACGATCCCTGGGCTCTCGCCCCGGCCGTCGATGCCGCGAGTGCCATGCCGGCCGCCACGACGCGGCGCCGCCCGATGCCCATTCTTGTTTCCTCCGCTTTTCACGGGAGTTTAGGGCGCTACAGGTCGCATGCAATGGACGCAGGTCGCGTGGCGAACCTCGCCCCCCGCAGGCGTCGATGATCGCAAACTACCAGCGGACGGCGGTTGTTTGCATCCTGTAAAGATGCACGCGCCGCCCATCTTGGCGGCGCAATCATGGGTGATAGGCGTGACGAACCCCCACGTACCGGTCGACGATGCCTCGCTGTCGGAGCTGCAGGAAGCCCTGGCGCAGGGGCGTGTCACGTCGACCGAACTGACCCGAGCCTACCTCGCCCGTATCGAAGCCTATGACCGTCACGGGCCGGGCCTGAACTCCGTGCGGGTGACCAATCCTGACGCGCTTGCCATCGCCGCCAGCCTCGACATGGAGAAGCTCTCGGCCGATCGCCCGCTCGCCGGCCTGCCCATCCTGCTGAAGGACAATATCGCGACCGGTGACCGGCAGCCCACGACCGCCGGCTCACTGGCGCTCGACGGCGCCCATGCCCGGGACGATGCGCCGGTGGTCAGCAAACTGCGGGACGCCGGCGCGGTGATCCTGGGCAAAGCCAATCTCACCGAGTTCGCCAACGTCCTCGCGATCGGCATGCCCTCGGGCTACAGCTCGATCGCCGGCTATGTCCGGAACCCCTACTCGCCCAAGCTCATGGACCACCACGCGCCGGTCGTGCTGCCCGGCGGCTCGAGCGCCGGCTCGGCCGTGGCCGTCGCGGCCGGCCTGTGCGCGGCGGCGATCGGCACCGAGACCTCGGGCTCGCTGCTCAGCCCCGCCACCCAGAACGGCCTCGTCACCGTGAAGCCGACGGTCGGCCTGATCAGCCGCAGCGGCATCATCCCGATCTCGCACAGCCAGGACACCGCCGGCCCCCTCACCCGCACCGTGCGCGACTCGGCAATCCTGCTGAACGTGCTGGCGGCGCGCGACCCGGACGATCCGGCGACGCACCTCCTGCAGCGGCCGGAGGACTATACCGCCGGGCTCGACAAGGACGGCCTGAAGGGAGCGCGCATCGGTGTGCCCAGCGATCCGGGCGATCCATTGAACGACCCTTTCTACGGGCCGCTCACGCCGCGCGGGAAGCAGGTCATGGCACAGGCGATCACGGTGCTGGAGGACCTCGGCGCTACGGTCGTGCGCGCGGCCCTTCCGGCGAACGGCTGGATCGGCGGACCGGGCACCACCATGGCGGTGCTCAACCGCAATCCATTCAGCCCCCTCAAGGGTACGGCCGGCAGCGCGTCTCTCGTCTTCCTCTACGAGCTGAAGCGCGACCTCAACCTCTACCTGCGCGACTGGGCGACCGGTACGCAGATGAAAACGATGGCCGACATCATCGAGTTCAACACGGCGAATGCCGGGAAGGCGCTGCGCTACGGGCAGGACCTGTTCCTGGCCGCGGAGACCACCCGGGGCGATCTCTCGGAACTGGAATACAAGTCCGCGCGTGCCATGGACCTGGCGGCGGCCGAGCGCGGCATCGACACCTACATGAGCCGCCACCGGCTCGATGCCGTGGTGTTTCCCGGAGCCAGCGGGTCGGCCATCGCCGCCAAGCCGGGCTATCCCAGCGTTCAGGTTCCGGCCGGCTTCATCTCGGGCGTCGGCGCCACTGAAACGCCCGACTATCCGCTCGGCCTCACCTTCGCCGGCCAGGCCTGGAGCGAGGCCACGCTGCTGCGGTTCGCCTATGCTTTCGAGCAGGCGACCAAGGCCCGCCGCCCGCCGCCGGACCTGCCCGCTCTGTAGCTAAACCGCGATCACCACACCGTCATGGCCGGGATCGGCGCCGCCATCCAGACCGTCCTCGTGGATGCGGATGCCGTGGACGGCGGCGAAGCCGAAGCCGTAGGGGCTGCGGACGACCGGATAACCCTGCGCCTGCAGTTCGCGCTCGACCCGGCCCTGGATGCGGTTGGAGATGTCGATCGCGTCCGAGGTCGCCGAGAAGCGCGGCGCGCTCACCGCCTCGACCATGGTCATGCCGAAGTCGAGTGCGTTCAGGATCACGTGCAGCACGCCCATGGCGATCTGGGTGGCGCCGGGCGCGCCGATGATCAGGTGCGGCTTGCCGTCCTTGAAGAGGATCGAGGGCACGACCGAGCTGAAGCGCGCCTTGCCGGGCGCGATCGAGCCGGCGCGACCGGGGCGCGGGTCGAACACGCCCATGCAGCCATTGTACATGAAGCCCAGGCCCGACGTGATCACGCCCGAAGGCATGCCCAGCGAATGGGTCATGGTGAAACAGTTGCCGTCCTTGTCGAGGACGGAGATGTGCGTCGTGTCCTTCGAAACCGCGCCCGAGTTGAAGCGCGTCACGCTGGCCTTCTCGCCGCGCGCGATCTCGGCCGCCATCGCCCTGGCATAGGCCTTGGAGGTCAGCTCCCCGACCGGCACGGTGACGAACTTCGGGTCGCCGACCTTGGCATCCTTGTCGATCGTCGCCCGCTTCATCGCTTCGGCCACGATGCGCAGATGCTCGGACGAGCCGTGCTCCAGCGCACCAATGTCGAAGTTCTCGAGGATGTTCAGCATCTCGATCAGCATCACGCCGCCGCCCGGCGGCTGGTTGGTCGAGACCTTGTAGCCGCGATAGTCGCCCCACAGCGGCTCGTTGCGGACGGTCCTCCAGGCCTTGAGATCCTCGATCGACAGCAGCGCGTCGTTCTTCTTCATGTCCTCGGCGATCGCGTGAGCGATTTCGCCTGAATAGAAGACGTCGGCCCCGCCCTTGGCGATGGCGCGCAGGGTCTGGCCGTAGTCGCGGTTGATCACCCGGTCGCCCACCCGCTTCGGGGTGCCGTCGGGGCGACAGTAGAGTTCGCGCGCGGCCGGGGTGAAACCTGTGCGCTCGAAGTTGGGCGCGCGGCCGAAGGCGCCGTCGTCGGCCCACCAGAAGTGGACGTGCGGCCGCACGGTCCAGCCGTTCTCGGCCCAGTGGATGGCCGGCTCGACGATGCGCGACCAGGGCAGGCTGCCATGCTCTTTGTGCGCGTCGTAGTACATCTTGAGATTGGCGGGTGCGCAGATCGACTTGTAGCCGATGTCGTTCACCCGTCCCTTCAGGATGAAGCCGTAGCCATCCCTCGCCTCGCTCTCGATCAGGTTGGCCCACATGTCGGGCCGCGCGGCAAGCGGCGCCGGCGCATGGGCGTCGATATAGCCGTGGAAGTTCTTGCCCGGCATGTAGATGCCGCAGGAGCCGAAGCCGGCGATGCCGCACATCTGCGGATCGACCACCCCCTGCACCAGCGCGCAGGCAATGCCCGCATCGACGGCGTTGCCGCCCTCGCGCAGCACGTCCGCTCCAGCCTCCGTCGGCTCGGGCTGCGGGGCCACGATCATCGCCTGATTCTTGTACCGCACGTCGCTTCCTCCAACTCGTTCGTTGGTACGACTCAATCCCAACCGTTGCGCTTGCGCAATATCGCGGTCGAGGGCGCGAGCGCGAGGCCCTTGCCCTGCACCGTTGGCAGCCACTCCGCCAGCGCCTGCAGCGTCGACTCGTGCGGATGGCCGATCGCCACGACAAAGCCCTGCCGGCGCGCCACCGCCTCGGTCTCGGCGAGCTTGCGGCGCACCGCCTCGACCGTGTCCTCGTCGTCGAGGAAGACGTGGCGCACGATCGATGGCACGCCGATCTCCTGCGCCGTCTGATCGCCGACCGACTGCGGGCTGGTGCGCGAGTCGAGGAACATCAGGCCGCGCGGCTTGAGCTGGCGCATCACCAGCTCCATGTCGGGACGATTGGCGGTGAAGCGGCTGCCCATGTGATTGTTGATGCCGACATAGCCGCCGAAACTCTCCAGCGCGACCAAGAGCTTCTGGCGCAGCTCGGCGTCGGACATCGACACCATCAGCGCGCCCGGCCCGGGATCGTTACGGCCGTTGGGCTCCATCGGCATGTGCAGCATCAGCTCATGCCCGCGCGCCCGCGCGGCGCGTGCCTGCTCGGCCAGGTCCTTGGCATAGGGCAGGAACGACATGGTCATCGGCCCCGGCAGCTCCCAGGCGCGTCTCGAGCGTGCGCGGTCCAATCCCACATCGTCGATCACGATCGCGACCAGTGGCTTGGTCCTCAGGTCACGGAACGGCACCGCGTTGCGACGCCAGGTCTGTTCTGCCGGAAACGCGGCGGCGACCTTCTTCACCGGCGGCTTTTCCTCGAGGTTCGGCATCGGCTTGCCGGGGTCGGCCTCGGTGTATTTCGGGAAGTCCGGCAGGTCCTCGATACGCGAGTATCTTGGTGCAACGACCGGACCGGTCGCCGCGGCGCTGCGCTTCATGTCCTCCAGCGTGTCGCGCGCCACGTGCTCGCTGCCACGCAGGTCAAGTCGCTCGGCGATCCAATAGCCGCCAAACACGCTGCCGACGAACATCAGGACCACGGCGATGACGATCGAGGACCAGCGGTGCGCTGCGACCCACGCGGAAAGTCCGCCAAAACGGGCGCGAAGGCGATCCGTGAAGCCGGGCGGCCGTTTCGGACTCCTTCTGTTCGTCTTCCCGCTTCTGTTCTTCCTCGACGCCATCTGAGAGTTATGCCCTAACCTCTTGGCGCCAGCCACTATTTTGCCTCAGTTAAGGCTCGCGAGCGACTTCACCACCCGGATATCGGGCTCGCCCGAGCGGCCGCTCTCGCGGCGGAAGCCAACCTGCTTGGCGAGGTCGAGCATCCTGCTGTTCTCGCGCAGCACGTGGCCGACCACGCGCTTGATGCCGCGCGACTTGCCATAGTGCAGCACGTGTCGCAGCAGCAGCTCGCCATAGCCGCGGCCCTGGCGATCGGACGCAACGGTGAGCGCGAACTCGGCCTGCTGGAAATCCGGATCGGCGACGAGTCGTCCGACACCGACCATCTCCTTCCCGTCGAGCAGCACGAACGCCATCTCGCGGTCGTAGTCGATCTGCGTCAGCCGGGCCGCGAGTTCGTGGCTGAGTTCCCGCATCGGCCCGAAGAAGCGCATGCGCACATCCTCGGGCGTCAGCCGGCGTGTGAAGGCCTGCAGCATGGGTTCGTCGTCGGGGCGGATCGGACGGATGCGCAGCTTCTCCCCGCCATGCTCGATGTCGGCCTCGAGTTCCACCGGATAGGGCCGGATGGCGAAGCGGGCCGCCCGCTCCTGCCCCTTCTTCTGATGGTTCACCACGATACGCGCATCGAGCGCGATCACGCCGTCGGCGTCGGCCAGCAAAGGATTGATGTCGAGCTCGGCGATCTCCCCGACATCGGCGATGAGTTGTGAGAGCCGCACCATGGCCGCGCCGACCGCCTCCCGATCGGCAGGAGCGCGGTCGCGATAGCCGCGCAGCAGGCGATCGACGCGGGTCCGGCTCAGCGCATCCTCCGCCAGCACCGGATCGAGCGGCGGCAAAGCCAGCGCCTTGTCGTCGATCACCTCGGCGGCCACGCCGCCATGGCCGACCAGCAGGATCGGTCCGAACACGGGATCCTCGGCGGCGCCCAGGATCAGCTCCACGGCATGCGGGCGGCGGACCATGGGCTGCACCACGAAGCCGTCGATCCTGGCCTTGTTGGCCAGCACCAGGACCTTGCCGGTCATCTCGCGGACGGCGTCGAGCACCGCCTGCTCGGAGACCAGGTCGAGCGAAACCCCGCCGACATCGCTCTTGTGGGTGATGTCGCGCGACAGCAGCTTCACCGCGATGGGAAATCCGATGCGGACCGCGATGGCGGCGGCCTCGGCGGCGTCGCGCGCGATCTCGGTAGGCACCACGGGGATACCGTAGGCCGCCAGCACCCGCTTGGCCTCCGGCTCGGTGAGCACCTTGCGCTTCTCGGCGAGCGCCCCCTGCACGATCGAGCGCACGAGCGCCGTATCGGAACGCATCTCCGGCACAGAGGGCGGCGTGCGCTGCAGGGCACGCTGGCCGCGGCGATACGCGACGATGTGCATGAAGCCGCGGACGGCGCGCAGCGGCGTGTCGTAGGCGGGAATCCCCGCGTCGTGCAGCACGTCGCGACCGGCCTGGGCCTCGCGCCCGCCGATCCAGCAGCCGATCACCGGCACGACCTTGCGGCCGGCGGCACCGGTGATGGCGCGGGCCGCCTCGACCGACGAGGTGAGCGAGGTGGGCACGTTCATGACCAGCACGGCGCCGACACCGCGATCGTCGGCCAGCCCGTCGAGGGCAGCGGCATAGCGTGGCCCGTCGGCATCTCCCACGATGTCGACCGGGTTGGCGCGCGACCATCTCATCGACATCTGCTTGTCGAGCCGCGCGATGGTGGCCGGCGGCAGCGTGGCGAGTTCGCCGCCTTCGTCGATCAGCAGGTCGGTGGCAATGATGCCGACCCCGCCGCCATTGGTCAGGATCGCCAGCCGCTCGGTGCGTGGGGCAATGCTGTGGCCCAGTGTCTCCGCCGCATCGAACAGTTCGCCGAGGCCCAGCACGCGCACGAGGCCCGCGCGCGCGAAGGCGGCGTCGTAGACCGCCGCCGATCCCGCCATGGAGCCTGTGTGCGAGGCCGTCGCCTGGGCGGCCGCGGCGTGGCGGCCGCCCTTCAGCACGATCACCGGCTTGATACGCGCCACGCCGCGCGCCGCCGACATGAACTTGCGCGCCTGCGTGATGCCCTCGACATACATCAGCACCGCACGCGTATCGGAATCGCGCGCCAGCATGTCGAGCACGTCGCCGAAATCGACATCGGCCATGTCGCCCATCGAGATCAGGTGCGAGAAGCCGATGCCCTGGGCCACGCCCCAGTCGGCGAGGCCGGCCAGCACGGCGCCCGACTGGGCGACCGCGGCGATGCGTCCGGCCTTGAACCGTGTCGGGCCGAAGCTCGCGTTGAGCCCGAGCCCGGGGGCGGCGTAGCCGATGCAGTTCGGTCCGATGATGCGCAGCAGGTAAGGCTGGGCCGCGCGCAGCAGCCTCTGCCGCCAGAGCGCATTGACCGACGCGGCATCCGGACCGTTGCCGGGGCCGGCGCTGATCACCACGGCGGCGCGCGTGCCCGCCTCGCCCAGCGCCACGATCAGGCCGGGGATGGTCGCGGCCGGAGTCATGATCACCGCAAGATCCGCCGGCTCGGGCAAGTCCGACACCCTGCGGAAGGCCGTGCGGCCCGCAATCGTACCGCCCTTGCGGTTGACGAGGTGGATATCGCCCTGGAAGCCGCCGGCGAGGACGTTGCGCGTGACCGCCGCCCCCACCGAGCCAGGGCGTTCTGTGGCGCCGATCATGACGACCGAGCGCGGGGACATGAGTCTTTCGAGATTGCGGGTCGACATGCCCCTAGAAGAGCGCCGGACCGTTCATCAGCACAAGCCCTGAAACGATCACGAACGCAGCAGCCACACGGCGGCCCCCGAACGGCTCGCCCAGGATGAGCGTGCCGATCAGCGCTCCGAACAGCACCGATGTCTCGCGCAGGGCCGCGATATGCGCCATCGGACCCAGCGCCAGCGCGTAGATCGCGATGCCGTAGCCGACATTGGCGATCACGCCTCCGCTGACGCCGCGATACCAGGTCTTCTTCATATGCGACCAGACGGCCGCCGGTCGCTTCCAGAAGGCCAGTACCAGAAGCCAGGGCCCCTCGAGCACGGCGAGCCAGGCGATGTAGGAGATGCGATGCTCCAGCGTCTCGCCGGCGGCGCGCACGCCCATGCCGTCGGAAATGATGTAGCCCGCGATGGTGATCCCGGTGAGGATCGCGAAGAGCGTCGCCAGCCCATGACGGCTGCCCGGTTTCGGCACGATGTTCTTCAGCGGCAGGGCCAGGGCCACCAGGCCGAAACTCAGCAGGAACACGCCGACGATGTCCTGTGTCCGGAGATGCTCTCCGATCACCCTGCCCGACACCAAAGCCACCAGCAGCGGCCCGAGTCCGCGCGCGATCGGATAGGTGTGGCTGAGATCGCCGTAGGAATAGGCTTTCAGCAGGAAAAAATAGTAGGCGACGTGGATCGCGACCGAGAGGATGAGGAACTTCCAGGCGCCCGGTTCGATCATCGGCACGAAGGGCACGATGCAGAGGCCCATGACCGTACCCGTCGTCATGATCAGGCCGAAGGTTGCCAGCCGGTCCGACTGATCCGCCTTCAGGATGGCGTTCCAGGTGGCATGCATCAACGCTGCTGCCAGCAGCAGCGCGACGATCAGGGGCTCGACGACCAAGGGGGCTGCTTTCTTCTTGTTGCCCTCTACCTACGCCCGTGCCCAAGATCGAGAAAGGGCGGAAACGAAGACGAGGCATGCGATGACGATCGAGGCGTACAAGACGGCGCGCGAATTCCTGCTGGCCCATCGCGGCGACTATGCGAAGGCCTATCGCGATTTCCGCTGGCCCGAGATGGAGCACTTCAACTGGGCGCTCGACTGGTTCGATGCCGAGCTGGCGCACGGACCGCTGGCCAACCAGCCGGCGCTGACGATCATCGGCGACGGCGCCGCGAGCCTCACCTTCGCCGAGCTGTCGCAACGTTCCAACCGGGTCGCCAACGGGTTGCGGGCGCTCGGCGTAAAGCGCGGCGACCGCATGCTGCTGATGCTGGGCAACGTGGCGCCGCTCTGGGAAGTGATGCTGGCGGCGATGAAGCTCGGTGCCGTCGTCATTCCCGCAACGACGCTGCTGACGCCGGTCGATCTCGCCGATCGTTTCGAGCGCGGCCGTGCACGCCATGTCGTGGCCGCCGCCGGCGAGGCCGCAAAGTTCGACGGGTTCGACAAGAGCCTGACGCGCATCGCGGTCGGCGACGCGCCCGCCGGCTGGCACGCCTATGCGGGTCTGCTCGATCACCCGGCCGAATTCACGCCGGACGGTCCGACCAATGCCGACGACCCGATGCTGCTCTATTTCACCTCGGGCACGACGGCGAAGCCCAAGCTCGTCCTGCATTCCCATCGCAGCTATCCGGTGGGTCATCTCACCACGATCTTCGTGCTGGGGCTGCGCCCCGGCGACGTGCATCTCAACATCTCCTCGCCGGGCTGGGCCAAGCATGCGTGGAGCTGCTTCTTCGCGCCGTGGATCGCGGGCGCCACGATCTTCATCGCCAACCAGCCGCGCTTCAACGCGCGCTATCTGCTGGACGCGGTCGTCGCCAACCAGGTGACCACGCTCTGCGCGCCGCCGACCGTGTGGCGCATGCTGATCCAGGAAGATCTCAAGTCCTGCAGGACGTCGCTGCGCGAGGTGCTGGCCGCCGGCGAGCCGCTCAACCCCGAGGTGATTGAGCAGGTCGAGAAGGCCTGGGGGCTCACCATCCGCGATTTCTACGGCCAGACCGAGACCACGACCCAGGTGGGCAATCCGCCCGGCCAGCCAATCAAGCCCGGCTCGATGGGCCGCCCCCTGCCCGGCTACACGATCAGGCTGCTCGATGCCGACGACAAGGATGCCGAGGAAGGCGAGATCTGCATCGACCTCACGCGCCGGCCGGCGGCGCTGATGCAGGGCTACCAGCAGGATGACGGCTCGATCGCGCCGCTCACCGGCGACGTCTATCGCACCGGCGACGTCGCCTCGCGCGACGCTGAGGGTTACCTCACCTACGTCGGCCGCGCCGACGACGTGTTCAAGGCATCGGACTACCGGATCAGCCCGTTCGAACTCGAAAGCGTGCTGATCGAGCACCCGGCCGTGGCCGAAGCCGCCGTGGTGCCCGCCCCCGACGCGATGCGCCTGGCCGTCCCGAAGGCCTACATAACCCTGACCGCCAGCGGCAAACCCGACCGCGCCACCGCGCTCTCGATCTTCCAGCACCTGCGCGGCCGCCTCGCCCCCTTCAAGCGCATCCGACGTCTCGAATTCGCCGAGCTGCCCAAGACCATCTCCGGCAAGATCCGCCGGGTCGAACTCCGCCGCGACGAGGAAAAGCGGGCGGCCGAAAACCAGCGCGGCGCAGGCGAATTCCGGGAGGAAGATTTCTCCGAACTGGCGAAGTGAGGCGAAAGGTCCCTCGCTACGCTCGGGATGACAATTTTGGTGAGCGTCACGTGGTGCGCCGATGAAGAAAACGCTGTCATCCCGGCGAAGCGAGGGACCTTTAGAGGCCTATGAGAACGCCGCCGGCACGGCTAATATCCCCCCATGCTTCTCCTGATCGATAACTACGACAGCTTCACCTACAACCTCGTCCACTTCCTGGGCGATCTCGGCGCGCGCTGTGTCGTGCATCGCAACGACCAGATCACGGTCGACGAGGCGCTGGCGCTGAAGCCGGCCGGCATCGTGCTCTCGCCGGGCCCCTGCACGCCCAACGAAGCCGGCATCTGCATGGACCTGATCCGCGCCGCGGCGAAGGAGCAGGTGCCGCTGTTCGGCGTCTGCCTCGGCCACCAGGCGATCGGCCAGGTATTCGGCGGTCATGTCGTGCGCGCGCCCGAGCCAATGCACGGCAAACTGTCCGGCGTCGCCCACAGGAACCAGAGCGTGTTCGAGGACGTTCCCTCACCCTTCCAGGCGACGCGCTACCACTCGCTGATCGTCGACCGGAAGGACTTCCCCAAGGATCTCGAGGTTACTGCCGAGACCGGCGACATCATCATGGGCCTGCGCCACAGGACCCTGCCGATCCACGGCGTGCAGTTTCATCCCGAGAGCATCGCCTCGGAGCACGGCCACAAGATCCTCGAGAACTTCCTCAAGATTGCCGGCGATCATCCGAGCCAGCAGAACAAGAAGGCGGCGTAGGCGCCCGCAACAAACACATTGTCATCCCGAGCGAAGCGAGGGACCTTTCCTCGGTGCCCGCAAGGGTCCCTCGCTTCGCTCGGGATGACAACAATGCTGGATCGCCGATCCCTCGTCACGTTGCTCGCCGTATCGAGCGTCGCACCTTCGGCCTTCGCGCAGGCATGGCCCGCGAAGCCGATCCGCATCATCGTGCCGTTCCCGGCCGGCCAGGCGACCGACATCCTCGCGCGCATGATGGGCGATCAGCTCACCAAAGCGCTCGGTCAGCAGGTGATCGCGGAGAACCGGCCTGGCGCGGGCGGACAGATCGGCGCCGACGTCGCGGCCAAGGCAGCGCCCGACGGCTACACGCTGCTGATGGTGACGATCTCCACCCACGGGATCAGCCCGGCGCTCTATCCGAAGCTGCCCTACGATCCGCAGAAGGACTTCGCGCCAATCGCCAATATCGGGCTGACGCCCCAGGTGCTGATGACAGGCCTGAAGAGCGGCATCACCTCGGTTAGCGACCTCGTCGCCAAGGCGAAGGCCGGCGCCGATCTCAATTACGGCTCGTCCGGCAATGGTTCCGCCAGCCATCTCGCGGTCGAGATGCTGAAGAGCGCGGCCGGCATCAAGCTCACGCACGTGCCGTTCAAGGGCAATGCCGAGGCCCAGCTCGCGCTGCAGAGCGGCGACATCCAGCTCCTGTCCGATGCCGTTCCCGGCGCGGTCGGCCCGGTGAGGTCCGGCAAGGTGAAGGCGATCGGCATCGCCGACGAGCGCCGCTCGCCCTTCCTGCCCGACGTGCCGACCGTTGCCGAACAGGGACTCTACGGCGTCGTCGCCGTCGGCTGGATCGGCCTCTCCGCCCCGGCGAAGACGCCCGAGCCGATCCTCGACAAGCTCAGTGCCGAGGTGATGCGCATCCTCAAGGATCCCGCGGTGCTGGAGAGGATGAACAGCCTGTCCTTCGTCCCGGCCAAGGAATCGCGCCAGGAATTCGAGGCTTACATCGCCATCGAGAACACCAAATGGCGCAAGATCATCCAGGATGCCGGCGTGAAGATCGAGTGAGTGAGTCGATTGTTCCGGACCGCGAGCGTCCCGCTCGCTCATGAAGTCCACACCCTGCTCGCCCTCGGGTTCAGAGCCGAAAGCGGCGGGAACTCCAGAGCCAGTCGGCATTGCTTGAAACAAGCCCTGCTTTCACTGGATTGTTCTCGATGTACTCGACGATCCGGGCCAGATGCCCTTCGTCCCGTATGTACCTGTCGAAATAGTCCCTATGCCAAAACGGCCCACTTCGCCCCAGGAGCCGGTTCGCCTCTTTGGCAGTGAACGACTTCCATGAATGGACGATACTACCGAGGGTGCTTCCGGCCGTTGGCTCAACTAGCACGTGTATGTGGTTCGGCATGATGCACCATGCGAGAAGCAGATATCTTTGCCCATCGAAGTGCATGAGCGCATCCTCGACGACTTTGGCCACCGATGGGTCCTTGAGGCAGCACGACCCGAGACCGGAATCCAGTTTCCCATCGGTTTCCGCAAGGTTATCCGCCAGCTTGGCGAGGGACTGGGCAACCGCGCTGGGCAGGCTGTCGGCAAGCCGGAAGGTTACAAACTGTATGATTTCGGCCGAGTCGAAATGGGGTAGATACCCTCGCGAGTGCCAGCCTCTGTGGGTCATGCCCTTCGGGACCGCAGCGATCTCACATGAGCGAGCGGGACGCTCGCGGTCCAAAAACGAGAATATGTTGATTTATCAACATATTGTAGGGCTTAGTTAAAGCTAGGGAGCAACCCCGAATCCGGCGCGCTGGATCGCCTTGGTGATCGCCGGAACGTCCGCGCCCTCGGGAAGACGCATCTCCCCGCTCTTCAGGTCGACGGAGAGAGGCGCGGTGCCCGCACCTGTGGCGGCACGGGTGACGGCCTTTACGCAGCCGTCGCAATCCATGCCAGTGACCTTGAGGATGAGTTCTTGAGCCATGTGATATAGCTTCGCGCCGGCCGGGCGAACCGGCAAGAGGCAAAAAGCGCGGGGTTCTGGTGAGCGGCGACATCGACGATTTTCGCGGCCTTCTGGCCAAGGTGGGCAACGGCGAGACCCTCGGCATCGACGAGGCGGAGCGCGCCTTCGACATCATGACCTCGGGCGACGCGACGCCGGCCCAGATGGGCGCCTTCCTGATGGGCCTGAAGGTCCGCGGCGAGACGGCCGAGGAACTGGCCGGCGGCTCGCGGGCGCTGCGGGCCAAGGTGCTGCGCGTCAAGGCGCCCGAGGGCACCATCGACATCGTGGGCACCGGCGGCGACCATCACGGCACCTACAACGTCTCCTCCTGCTCGGCCTTCGTCGTCGCGGGCGCCGGCATTCCGGTGGCCAAGCACGGCAACCGCGCCTTCACCTCCAAGTCTGGCGCGGCCGACGTCCTCGCGGCCCTGGGCATCGGCCTCGAAGTTCCCATCGAGAAGCTCGAGAAGGCGTTGGTCGAGGCCAAAGTCTGTTTCCTGATGGCGCCGCGCCATCACAGCGCCATGCGCAACGTGGCCGGCCCCCGCGTCGAGCTGGCGCCGTCGCGCACCATTTTCAACCTGCTCGGACCGATGTCGAACCCCGCCCTGGTGACGCGCCAGCTCGTGGGGGTTTTCGACCGCCGCTGGCTGAAGCCCGTGGCGCAGGCGCTGGGCCAGCTCGGGCTCGAGCGGGCGCTGGTGGTGCATGGCCAGGACGGCATGGATGAGCTCACCACGACCACCGCGAGCTGGGCCGCCTCGCTCGAGAACGGCAAGGTCACCGAGATCGAGATCGCGCCCGAGGAGATCGGCGTGAAGCGCGCCACACTCGAACAGCTCAAGGGCGGCGACGCGGCGCATAATGCCGAGGCGATTCACGCGCTGCTGGGCGGTGCGAAGAACGCCTTCCGCGACATCGTCCTGCTGAACAGCGCCGCCGCGATCATGGTCGCGGGCAAGGCGAAGGATCTCAAGGAAGGCGCGGCCA
>LNFM01001775.1_pt1 | contig 47598 bp, 57 predicted proteins | sample 596031 | NCBI WGS metagenome assembly LNFM01 (sample SAMN04254537, study PRJNA301005) | activated carbon metagenome | isolation source: dual media filters at the Ann Arbor, Michigan drinking water treatment plant | place: USA: Ann Arbor
CAGTTCCCCAACAAACGAAGACGCTCATGAGCACAACGACTGAGAGCGGCAAACCCGTTGTCCGGTTTGCGCCCTCCCCCACCGGCTACCTGCATATCGGCGGCGGCCGCACGGCGCTGTTCAATTGGCTCTATGCCAAGGGACGCGGCGGGCGGTTTCTGCTGCGCATCGAGGATACCGACCGGGAACGCAACAATCCGGCGGCGGTGGCGGCGATCCTCGATGGATTGACCTGGCTGGAACTCGACTGGGAGGGTGAGCCCGTCTCGCAGTTCGCGCAGGCGCCCCGGCATCGGGAGGTGGCGGAAGCGCTGCTGGCATCTGGGAACGCTTACAAGTGCTATCTGACGGCGGCGGAACTCGATGAGATGCGCAAAGCGGCGGAAGCAGAAAAGCGTCCGCTGACCATCCGCTCGCCGTGGCGCGAGCGCGATCCAGCCGAAGCACCGGCCGGCGTACCGCACACGATCCGGCTCAAGGCCCCGCGCGAGGGCGAGACGGTTGTGGACGATCGTTGCCAAGGGCGCGTGACGTTCGCCAACAAGGATCTCGACGATCTCATCATCCTGCGTTCGGATGGCAACCCGACCTACAATCTCGCCGTGGTCGTCGACGATCACGACATGGGGATCACACACGTCGTGCGCGGGGTTGACCATCTCACCAACGCGGCGCGGCAGACGCAGATTTACAACGCCATGGGCTGGCGCGTTCCCGTGTGGGCGCACGTGCCGCTTATTCACGGAGCAGACGGGGCGAAGCTGTCGAAACGGCACGGCGCGCAGGGCGTCGAGGAATACCGCTCCATGGGCTATCTGCCCGTCGCGTTGCGCAACTATCTCGTGCGGCTCGGCTGGAGCCATGGCGATGATGAGATCATGTCGACGGAGCAGTTGATCCAGTGGTTCGACATCGACGACATCAACAAGAGCGCGTCGCGGTTCGACTTCAAGAAGCTCGACGACCTCAACGCGCATTACATCCGCCAGTCGGATGATGCCGAACTTGTGCGGCGCGTGCGCGACATGCTTCCGCATCTGGATTTCGTGGCACTCGCCGTCATCACGCCGGATCCGAAGGCGCCGCCGCGTTCGGATATCGCGCTCGCCCGCGAGGTCGCGTCCGTGTTGCCGGATGTTCAGACCGGAGCGGATTTAGCGCAGCGGTTCGAAGCGAAGGGCTGGGACCGGTTCGCGGCGGCGATCCCATCGCTGAAGGAGCGGGCCAAGACGCTGGCCGACCTCGTCTCAGGAGCGCTCTATCTTGTCGCAGAGCGGCCCTTGAAGCTGGATGAAAAGGCGGCAAAGCTGATCGATGCTGAGGCAAAGAGCCTGATCGGCGGGCTTCTCCCGCAGCTTGAGGCCGCTTCCGCGTGGACGGCGGCTGATCTGGAAGCAGCGGTGCGGACGCATGCGGAGACGACGGGGGCGAAACTCGGAAAAGTCGCGCAGCCGTTGCGCGCGGCGCTGACCGGACGGACCGTTTCGCCGCCGGTGTTCGACGTCATGGCCGTGCTCGGCCGCGACGAGGCCATTGCCCGGCTGAAAGACCACATGTCTTAAGGATGTAGGGGCAGTGTGCGCCTTAATTCCAGGCAGCGGTTTGTTCTTAGGCAGCATTGGCCAATCGTGTGCACCCGCGATATGATGTTGCGCAGTGCACCATTGTAGACCGCAAGCATAGGCTGGGTCGGCCAACGCGGTCCCGGGTGAAGGAGAGACGATCCATGACGTACCAGGAACAGCCCCCCACCGCCGAAGCGAGCGGAGAGAGCGCGACGCTGACCTATCAGGGCAAGCCGACCGAGTTTCCTCTGCGCCACGGCTCCATCGGCCCGTCGGTCATGGACATCGGAAAGTTGTATAAGGACACCGGCTGTTTTTCTTACGATCCGGGGTTCACCTCGACGGCCAATTGCGCCTCGAAGATCACCTTTATCGACGGCGACAAGGGCGAGTTGCTCTATCGCGGCTACCCGATCGAACAGATCGCCGAGCACTCGAACTTCCTGGCGACGTGCTACCTTCTGCTCAACGGTGAACTGCCGACGAACGAGCAGTTCCGCGAATTCCGGCGCACCATCTCGAACCACACGATGGTGCACGAGCAGATGACGCGGTTCTACACCGGGTTCCGCCGTGACGCGCATCCGATGGCGGTCATGGTCGGCGTTGTCGGCGCGCTGTCGGCGTTCTATCACGACTCGACCGACATCAATAATCCCGAGCACCGGCGCGTTGCGACCAACCGGATGATCGCCAAGATGCCGACGATTGCGGCGATGGCGTACAAGTACTCCATCGGTCACCCGTTCATCTACCCGCGCAACGATCTCGACTACACGTCGAACTTCCTGCAGATGTGCTTTGCGGTGCCGTGCGAGCCCTACATCGTTAATCCGGTGGTGGCCCGCGCGCTCGACCGCATATTCATCCTGCATGCCGATCACGAACAGAACGCGTCGACTTCAACGGTGCGGCTTGCCGGTTCGTCGGGCGCCAATCCGTTCGCGTGCATTGCATCAGGCATCGCGTGTTTGTGGGGTCCGGCGCATGGCGGGGCCAACGAAGCAGCGCTCACCATGCTGCAGGAGATCGGCACGGTCGAACGCATTCCGGAGTATATCGCCAAGGCGAAGGATAAGTCGTCCGGCTTCCGGCTCATGGGCTTCGGGCACCGGGTCTACAAGAACTACGATCCGCGCGCGAAAGTGATGCAGAAGACCTGTCACGAGGTGCTGGATGCGCTCGACAAGCGCGACGATCCGCTCCTCAGGGTGGCGATGGAATTGGAAAAGATCGCACTGCAGGACGAGTATTTCGTCTCCAAGAAGCTCTATCCTAACATCGACTTTTATTCGGGTATTACGCTGCGGGCGATCGGGTTCCCGGTTGAAATGTTCACGGTGCTCTTCGCCGTGGCGCGCACCGTCGGCTGGATCGCGCAGTGGCGCGAGATGATCGAAGATCCCGAACAGCGCATCGGCCGGCCGCGGCAGCTCTATGTCGGCCCGCCACGCCGCGAATTCCCGCTTTAGCCTGAGCCCCCGCCCCTCACCGGGCGGGGGTGCTGCTTTAAGGTTACAACGGGGGCGAATTACACGCCGCGGCCATGGCTGCGCTTCTCCCGCAGGATGGGGACCGGCTAGATTGCACCCGTTGTTGTGCGGGGGTGATCGTGATGCGTCGGTTCGGGTTTGCGTTTCTATCTTTTTGGGCTGTCAGCGGTCCGGCTGCGGCGGATTCGATCTTCGATAATCTCAACGTCATCCGCATGTCGCCGCCTTTAGCGTATTACACGCCGGGCACGATTGCGCGCGGGCATCTCGACAAGCGCACGTATCAGCGCACCGGCGACCGGCTGCTCAAGGTGAACATGGTGCGCTGCCGCGCCAAGTTCGACGAGGACGGATTTAGCCAGGCGCTCGAGGGCGCGGCCTTCACCTCGCACGATCAGAAGTCGTTCGGGCTTTCGGCTGGCTGGGCGAACATTCTCAATGCGTCGTTCAAGGGCCAATACGTGACGGGTGTGAACCTCACCTTCACGGGAACTGTCTATGAGTATGACGAGAGCAAGCTCGTGCAACTGCGCAAGCGCTGCCTGGGTTCGGCCAACCCGAAGGGCGACACGAACCGCAATCAATTCCAGATCGTGCGCCTCGCGGTCGGCCGGTTCGAATACGCGCTGCAATTCGCGGGGGATGCCTCGGCGGGGCTGAAAGCCGACATTGTCAACAAATTCGCGGGCGAACTTGGCGTCAACGGCGGCGTCGATAAGCGCGGCACGGTGACGATCCCGAACGGCGCCATGGCGCTGCCGCTCTGGCGCGACGCGTGGTAGGCGCGTGCCGGATTTCGCCCAAGCCTTTCTGACATTCGTTGCCGAGAACCGCGCCATGTTCGACGCGGCCGAAGCGCTGAGCGCCATCGTCAATCTACTCGGCTGGACGCTCGGCGGTTTTCTGATCTGGCGGGCGTGGCGGGGGAACGCCATTCGCAGCGTCAACGTGGGGCCGCTGCGGTTTCAGTTGCAGGAAGAGGCCATGACGGCGGCGGCGACCGCGGCGCGCGACTGGCAGGCGAAGACCGGTGATGGCGGGGTCGACATGGGCCGGCTGCGCGCGACGGTGGAACGGGCCTTCGATCCGCAAATGACCAATCACTTGATCGGGCGGTCCATCCTGTGGGTGGACGACAACCCGGCGAACAACGAATTGGCCATGCGGGCGCTGCGCAAACTGATGCTCGACGTGGTGCAGGTGACGAGCACGGAGGCGGCGCTGGCGTCCATGCAAGGCCGCGTGTTCGATCTCGTCATTTCCGACATGGGCCGGGGCACGAATAATCGGGCGGGATACGAGTTGCTCGCGGCACTGCGCGGGGCGGGCAATCCGATCCCGTTTTTCATCTTTTCCAGCGATGACCGGCCGGAGTTCCGCACGGAAGCCAAGCGGGCTGGCGCGCAGCTCTCCACCAATGACATGCTGGAGTTGATCGACTGCGTCGTCGCGACATTGGGACGAGCGCGTTAGCGCACACTTGGTTCGCTCGCGTAGCGCACCATCGCACGCGCGCGTAGCGCGACGCGAAACGGCCCCGGATTGCTCCAGGGCCGCGCGCGCTTTTGTGGGAAAAGGGGGGGGAAGCTCCGAATGCTTAGTAGCAGTGCTGCTGCAGCGTCCAGGCGACGACCTTCATGCGGCCGTTGATCGTCTTGTGAACCGGGATGCGGACGTAGCTGCAATAGTAGTCGCCGGCGCGGCCTTCGTAGCCGTGCATGGGCTTCTTCGACACGTACGTCTGGGAGAAGTATTCCTTGCCGCGGCCACCGGCTTCGGCGGGAAGTGCGCCGAACGCACCGGCGGTCAGAGCCAGGATCAGGGCGGCGGGCTTGGAGATGGACTTGAACATCGGCGTATCCTCTTTCCGTTGCTGGCCGCTCAGGGCCGGTTCACTTCGATGAGGACAGGTATAGGGGAGGTGCGGCCGCCGCGCTGTCACGGGGGGAACAGGGGGGCGGGATCTGTAATTTTGGGAGGGCGGCATTAGGCCGTCCGATGCGCGTTCAGCTTTTTCTCTCCAAGATCGGGGTCTGATCGACCTCTTCGTATCCGTCCAGATCGATCAATCCGCGGCGGTCATGGATGACGACGCGACGGTCCTGGAACGTCAGCAATTTGACTTCCCTCAACTCGCGCAGCACACGATTGACGTGAATGGCGCTGAGGCCCAGTGCGTCAGCCAGGATGTATTGGTTCAGGGGGCATTCAAATTCCGTTTCGCTGCCCAGCCCGACCAATTGCAGACGATCGCTCAATTCCAAAAAGAAATGCGCCGTGCGCTCGATGGCGGTCCGCCGCCCAATGCTGGCCAAATGCTCGACGGTGATCGCCTCATCGCGCGATGTCGCCCAAAGAATTGCCGATCCGAGATGGGGAAACTGGTCAAAGATCTCGAGGATTCGCGCGACTTCAAAGCGGCTCACCTGAGCGTCCGTTATCGTCGTGAACCCATGGTCCGATGTGCGTAGGAGAACGCTTCGCAATCCGACGCAATCGCCTGGAATTGGAAAAGCGATCACCTGCCGGCTGCCGTCCTGCAGGTCTTTGAAACTGCAACCCCAGCCTTGCTGCAGAATATAAGCTACGTGAGTGCTTTCACCCTGCCGGGTCAATTCATGACCGCTTTTAACCAACATCGGCGATTGTTGAATCTCACTCAAGCATCGCTTTTCCTGCTCCGACAAGCGGACGAACGTACTGAGTTTGCGCTCTAGAAAGCCGCCGGTTTCAGGCATTTATCCAGTCCACTACTGAAGCCCGCTGCGAGCATTTAGCTCATTTTTTATGAGGGTCGCTAGCCTGAGTTAGCACACCGCTATCCACAAGATCATAATATTCGACTGTCGTTGAGGCGGAGGTCCGTCTTGCGTCTGCGAGGTACAGGTGAATGACGCATTCCATCGACACATCGAATTCTGCGTCCGGTCTTGCTGCTTTGTCGATCTGCGAGTCGCTGCTGCTGGCGTTGGGCGATCTTCGGATCATCAGTGAAAAGGATGCCATTGATGTGATCACGGACGCCGCCACCGCGCATCGAAGTGCCGGTGAAACATCGGAACACGTTGCGCTGCATCGGGAGGCGGCGGCCATTCTCGACCGGATCATCGCAGGCGGAAATTCCGTCCGCCGTTCCAGACCAGTACGGTGATGGGGTCGACGGTCTAACTTTGGTAGTCGCAGTATTTGGGTGGGAGTTCGCTATGTTAAGCTATAAGCCGTCGGTCGAACGAGGGAGTTATGCTGAGGACTTCAGGAGTTCGAACCCACCGGCTAATGGTCAGCTTCCATTCGCGCGTGGCGCCGGCGCGAAAGCAACTGTCGACATGGATGAACTTCAGCACCGCATGAAGAACATGCTGTCGGTCATTCAGGCCCTATCGCGCCAGACGATGATCCATTGCGCGACGAAGGAACAGTTTGATCAGCGATTCGCCGCCCGGCTTTCGTCCTACTGCCAATCCATCGACCGGCTAATCGCCAATAACTGGCGGGGCCTTGAAATACATGAGCTCATCCACACTCAATTAGCGGCGATTGCCGGCGGAACGGAAAATTCCTTCGACGGGCCGGAGTTGAACATGTCGACCCATGCCGCACATTGGATCGGTCTTGCCATTCATGAGCTTGCTACCAATGCCCTCAAGTATGGGGCACTCTCGGTTCCGCGGGGCCGGGTGCATATCGCGTGGACCGTCGTACCGGCTGCTGGCGGAGACCGGTTTCAGCTGCAATGGCGTGAGGCCGACGGACCTCCCGTGACGCCGCCCGAACGGCGCGGGTTCGGCGGACGGTTGGTTCAGGAACTCATCGCGTCCGCTGTTTCCGGGAAGGTGACCCACGACTTTCAGACGGCGGGCGTCATCTGGACACTGGACGCTCCGACGGCTGTGATGTTGGACCGGCGCGGAGACGACTAAGGGAGGCGGCGAGGCAGCGGGCCTTGAGTTGTGCGCACGTTGCGAGAAAAGTTTGCGCACTTATCCCCGCCCCCACTGCCATCCGCTACACTCCCCGCATCTCCGTCCCTCATTGAAGGGGGCGTCGCTTAAGAGGCGTCTTGTGACGTGGGGCGGGGTGCAGAGTTGCTGACGGAGGGTGACGCATTCTCTCTCGGCGAGGCTCGGACCGGCCACCTCTTGGAATAGAGGCTGCGAAGAACGCGCTGAAACGCTGGTCGTATGCCACAAAGCCTGCGCGGGGCGGTCTTCGGGCCGCACTCCACTACAAACCTCAGCGGCGCGACCACCGCCCCGCCCCCTTCGCTTCTCGTGCGACGGTTCGCTCGAAAAATTCGCTCTCGCCGCGATCCCGATGTGCGTCGTTGGTTGTATAGGCGGCGCGGCCTCGCGTGATGCGTTTACGCCCGCAGTGGGAAATAGCGGCGGAAAAGGGCGATGGTTGCGGGGAGGATGATGAGCTGGCCGATGAGGGAGGCGGCGAGGCAGATGCCGGCCAACTCCCCGAAGAGGCGCAGCGAGGGGAGATGCGAGAGCATCGTGACGCCCAGGCCCAGCGCTAGCACGATGGTGGTCAACACGACGGCCGGGCCGATGTGGTGGGCGGTGGCCATCAGCGCGTCGTGGGCGGAGTTGGGGCCGGGCCCGATGCGGTCTTCTTCCAAGCGGAAGCGATTGAGGAAGTGGATCGTCGAGTCAATCGCCAGCGAGAAGGCGACGGTGAGCGCCATGATGGAGGCGAATTGCATCCCCTGCCCTGTCGCCCAGAGCAGTGCGCCGGTGGCAAAGATGGGGAACAACGAGGGCAGCGCGCTCGACACGCCGGCCATCACCGAGCGCAGCGCGATGCCTAGGAAGATGAAGATGACGAAGATGTCGCCGACGAGGCCCCAGTTCATTTCGCTGATGAGCTTGGCCGAGTTGCGGGCGGCGATGGCGGGCAGCCCCGTGACGGAGATCTCGAACTGCGGGTTCTCCTTGCGCACGGGTTCGAGCGCATTGTCGATCTTGTCGACGATGGGCAGGATCTGGCTCGAGTCTATATCCGGCAGACGCGCGGTGACGAGGACTGCGCTTTCGTTTTCGTCGATGAAGCGGCGGGTCAGATGCTTGGGCAGGATATCGACGTAGCTCTTAATGGTTTCGACGCGGGCGTCGCCGGCTTCCGCCAGCCAGCGGCGCAGGCTTTCCAGAGACCAGACATTGCCGAGCCCCGCTTCCGTTTCGAGGACCTGATGGGCGCGCGCGATGACGGAGAGCGTGGAGACATCATAGAGGCCAATGCCGGGTTCGGCGTCGGTGCCCTTCTTCCACTGAATCATGACGTGGACGGGATTGGCGCCGGTCAGCTTCTGGTCGAGCTTGGCGGTGGCGGCAAGCGCCTGTTCCTTATCGGGCACCTGATCGGCAAGGCGGTACATGGGCGTCAGTTGCGTGTAGGCCCAGCCGGTGAACCCGACGGCGGCGATGCCCAGCGCAACAAAAACCAGCGGCATGGAGATCACGAAGGCGATGATGCGTTCGGTCATGCGCTGCAGGATGCCGACGCCGCCGGTGTCGTGCTCTTTGATGTCGGGAACGGTTTTGGTTTCGGGCTGAATGAGGAGTGCGGCCAGCGTCGGGACCACGACCGCGACCGCAATGTACGAGATCGCCACAGCAAGGAGCGCTGCCTGTCCGAAGGTGCGGATCAGCGCACTGTCGGCGAACTGGAACGACAGAAGTGCCAGCGAGGCGTTCATCGCGGTCAGGAGGCAGGCGGGCGCCACGTCGCGGACGGCGTTGCGGGCGGCTTCGAGGCGCGGCACGCCTGCCAGGATATCGCGGCGGATGGCGAAGACGAGATGCATGCTGTCGGAAAAGCCCGACACGAGGATCAGCGGCGTGATGACGTTGACGAACAGGTTTAATCGGTAATCGAGGCCGCCGAGGACGCCCAGTGTCCAGAGAATGGCGATCGCCGGTCCGAGGACCGCGATCATCGTCAGCGAGATGCGGCGGAAGAAGAGGTAGGCGACCGTCAGGCCGGCGAGGAAGCCGAGGCCATTGTAGATCAGGCGGTCGCGCTCGACGGCATTGCGGATTTCAAGTTGCATCACCGGCGCGCCGGTGAGTTTGGCGTTGAGGCCGGTGCCTGCGAGTTCTTTATCCACGACGGCTTGGATGCCGCCAATAATGGTGCGCGCGGTCTGCTCTTCTACGGCCTTGCGGTCGAGCGCGATGACGATGAGGGCCAACTGGCCGTCCTCGGAGATGAACTTGCCTTTGACGATGTCGTTGGTTTTCAGCTCCGCCAGCATGGCGTCGAAGGCGGGGCCGTCTTCGGGCAATTCATCGGGCACGACGGGGGCGGCGTATCCCGTGGCGTCCGGCTTGGAGCGCGCGGAGAGCATCGAGACGAGGCCGCCGACGCCGTCGGTCAACTGGAGTTCAACGATGGCGTTCTGCAGGGATTTGAGGGCGTCGCGGGTGAGGAGGTTCTGGCCGTCTACGGCGATCAGCACGTCGTATTCGCTGGAGGGGAAGCGGCGATCGATTTCTTCGTATTGGCGGAATTCCTTGGTGTCGGTGCGGAAGAGTTCCGACAGGCTGTCGTCGACGCGCAGGCCGGACACGCCGAAGGCTGCCAGCACAGTGAGGATCGCGATCAGGACGGCGGAGACGTACGGCGCCTTCAGCGCCACTAGGCCCAGCTTGTCGATGCCAAACGAAAACAGAAACGAGCGGCGCGGCGCGTCCCCGGAAGCCATATCGATATTCCCCTCTGGGCCGACCGATGTCATTCAATTGACCCGGCAATGTGCCAGCAATTGTCTCGGTTTTGGCCCCCCACGCGGGGCACCCTAACTGCTTCGCCGCCGAACGCCAAAGTCCTTCGGGGACTGAGGCGGACAAGCGGTCCTCCGGTAACCTGCGGCGGGACGGCCGCTGCCAGCGGCTTGAGGGGCCAAGTCATTCATCTTACAAGGCTGCTGCGTCATGACATGGTGGGACGCGGGTTCTGTTTAGGCGGGAAGCGATGGCCGACAAGCTGCTCGATGTGCGCGGGTTGCCGTGCCCCTATCCCATCCTGAAGGCGCGCAAAGCGATTCTGGAGGTGCCGGCTGGCGGGACCTTGGAGGTGCTGGCGACGGATCCGGGGAGCCGCCAGGACTTTGCAGTGTTTGCCGAGACGTGCGGACACATTCTTGTCACGGCGACGGCGGAGGCGGGTGTGTTCCGGTTTGTCATTCAGCGCGCGCACGAGATGCCGCCTTCGGATTGACATTCCTCCGCAAGCTGAAAGGGCGGAACTGCGGGTAGCGGCTGACGTTGTCTGCCCGCAACCCCCTTTCGAGGTTGCTCCCCCTTTCAACAGGAGCCCACCATGAAATCCCTGACACTGACGAGTACCATTGCTCTTTTGACCATCGGCGGCGCGGCACTCGCGCAGGATACGCCCGCAACGGCACCGGCCGAACGGCCTTCGGCGACTGCACCCGCGGGCGCGGAGGTCGTTGATGGCGCCTATTACACCACCAGTGAGAAGAACGACTTCCTCGCCAGCCAGCTGATCGGCTCGCGCATTTACGCGACAACCGCGGAGGTCGACACGTCCAAGGAAGTCGACAAGGTCACCAAGGACTGGTCCGACGTTGGTGAAGTGAACAACATCCTGCTCAACCGCGACGGCTCGGTGAAGGCCGTCATCCTCGGCGTGGGCGGGTTCCTTGGCATCGGCGAGAAGGATGTCGCGGTGCGGATGAGCGAACTGCGCTTCGTGAAGAAGGCCGGCGCCAAGGCCGATGATTATTTCATCGTCGTGCGCGGCGACAAGAACACGCTGACCAAGGCACCGGCCTACAAGCCGATGGGTCAGTCGTAACCTAGGCGTCGTCAGCCTCGACACGCCACCTTGGCCACCTTTCCAGGGACGGCTAGGCGTGACGCTGGGAGCGGCCCGCCTCGTGCGGGCCGTTCTGGCGTTGGCCATTGGTCCTGGGCGTGCGCTTGACACCCTGGCCCGGCCTCTTCATAACGGCGCCTCTCAGGCAGGCTTTTGGGCCGGGCCGGGCGGTTAGCTCAGCGGTAGAGCACACCCTTCACACGGGTGGGGTCGCAGGTTCAATCCCTGCACCGCCCACCATGAAAACACCCGCGAAAACAATAGACAAGCGCGAAAGTTCGCGGGCCATCCCGACGCGAACCCTGCCGGGTACGTGACGGGAACATGTCGTGAAGATGCGGGGTGGCGTGTCACAGAATTGGCACGGCGTTCGCGGGCGGTTCTTGTCGGCCTAGCGGCGACGGTTTTGCCCGCTCCGGACGTTTCAAGGCGCATGGCGCGGCCGTCTCCCATCCTCGGACTGATTGCGGGCGGCGCGCTGGCAGCTGCGGCGGCGTTGTGGCAGCCGGGGATCCGCGTCGTCGACGGCGACACGGTCGATCACGGGTTCTGGCGGTGGCGGTTGGAAGGGTTCGACGCGCCTGAGACCGGGAGCCGGGCGCGCTGCCACGAGGAGCGCGTTCTAGGCCAGTCGGCGACGCTTCGGCTGGCGGAGGCCGTCCGCGACGGGCAGGCCCTCCTGGCGCCCGTTGGGCCGGTCTGGAACGTCGACCGCTACAATCGCCGCCTTGGCCGCCTGACCATCGACGGCCGCGACGCCGGCGACATCCTCACCGCCGAAGGCCTCGCCCGACCCTACGCCGGCGGCGAGCGGGGATCGTGGTGCGCGGAGGGGTAGGTCTGAAGCCTGCTACTGCACATGCGGTTCCGAGAACCATGTTTGCGAGCATGAGTTCAAGGGCTGGCGCGAGTTTGATGATGGCTGCGGCGGCGAAACCGTATGCACGCGCTGCGGCATGGGTGCGATGTCTCACAGCCTACGTTGTGGAATGTAAAGGAAAGGCCGCTCACCCTCACAGCCCGCGCATGACGCGGGCTTTTTTCGTGCGTACTACAAACACGAAAAATCCCCCGCGCCGGCTCCGGGGGCGGAGAGCGGCGCGGGGGTGGTCCGGCTGGTCAAGCCGGGCGCGGCAGGACGGGGGCGGCGTCCGCTGCGATCGCCGCCGGGGCGGGGGAGAAGAACCGCCGGCGGGATGGAACGCCCAACAAGCGCCCGCGCGGCGTTGGGCCAACAAAAGGGTGATCGCGCGTCCGGCCGACGCAAAACGGCCGAGCCGGACGCGCAACGAACTAAGGGCGTGAGGGCGTAACCACCTCCACCGGATGCGGCGTGGCGCTCGCGACGCGCACCGCGAACGCCGTGCCGAGCGCGACGAGCACGACGGCGATGGCCAGCCTCACCCTTTCGCGATGATCCATTGAATCAGGTCGCGGATCATGTCCGGGTTGAGGATGCCCTTGACGAACAGAAAGGCCAGGATCGCTCCGCCAGTCCACTCGCGCGGGGAGGCGATTTCGCGCATGAGCGCTTTGAGCCGCGACGCCGGCGACTGCCGGATCTCCGTCTCGACCTTGTCGATGCGGGAGTGCGTCGCGCGGAACTGGCTTTCGCCCTCCGTTAACCGGCCCTTGATCCAAGCGATATCCTCCATCATGTGCTCGAACTGGCCCATCAGCCGGCCAAGCATGAGGTAGAGGTTGCCCTCGTGGGGCTCGTCCCCAAGAATCGAATGCGGCATCGAATGCGGCATCGCTGGCGAGTCCGGCGGATACCGGTGCGGCGACGGCGGCGGCGAGGTCCGCCTGCCATGGCTCCACGGGTCGTGCATCGCGCTGCCTCGTCATGTCTGTCATGAGCCGGTCCCCACTTAACGCGACGCAATCTTCGGATTGGGATCGCCGCCCGTGCGGCAGCGGTCGTGTTCATCGAGCGCGCGGGCGAGCGCCTTGTTCTTGCGCGCCTCGCCGGCCCGGAATTCGTCGATCTTCTCTTTCAGCGCGCCGTTCGACACGGCCGGCGTGCCGTCCGCGTCCTTGATGTCGGGCACGGGCGGAGCGGTGGTCCGCCTCGACTCGCGGCGCGCGGACTTGTCCGCCTCCGGGCACGACAGAGCCTGATATTGCGTCGTCAGCGGTGCCGACCAGTCCGGCGTGTCAGCGCCGCCGAGCCATCCAGGCCCGCAGCCACTCATCATCGCCGCGGATAGCAACAGCACCACCGTCCTGAGAAGTCCCCCGCGCATCGCGCATCTCCCGTTCGAACGTCTCGATCGCCAGTTCGTCGGCCGCGACCACCGCCTCACGCGCAATCAACGCCTGCTCTTTTTCAGCCACCGCCGCCTCGCGCGCCTTCATTTCGGCGGCAGCGATCGTGCCGTTGCAGCGGGATTTCGCGGCCGTCTCGGTGAGCATGTCGCCCTGCCACCACGCCAGCGCCTTGGCGCCGAACCAGATCCCGGCCGCCAAAACAGCCAGATATGAGCCGACTTTAAGCCAGCGCTTAATCGCGCCGAGACCCGGCAACCACGGCGCCACGGCGGCGAGTTTGGCAAGCGCCGGCAGAATGTAGGGCGCGAGCCAGAGCGGAACGGCAAATGGCATTTTAGTCTCCGATCTATGTCCGGGAGCAAGGCGACCCGCGCGAAAGCGCGTCCCCGCGGAGCGCGACTAGCGCGTGAGCGAGAAAATCATCTTCCCAGATTGGCGCCACGGATGTAATCGCGGACGCGGGCCCACTCGACGCGATTGGCCGCATACCAGATGCCGCCGAGGACGAGCAGCGTCGCAAGCGACTTGAACCCGGCCGGAGAGGCGAGCCAATCGATGATCGACGATGTCCGATCGCCGGTATCCTTGGCGGTCTCGATCTGCGTCAGGATCTGCGACGTCGCGTTCGCGGCCTCGACCACGCCGGCGACTTCCGTCCCGCGCTTGACGGCGGATGCCTCCGTCATCGTTTCCGATCCTGCTGCCTTAACATCCTCTTTCGTCGCCTCCTCGCGCGCCGCGTTCGGCATCGGCTTGGCGTCGATGTCGTCGAGGCGGGCGAACGTCACGCGGTCGATCGCGCCCGTGATCGGCAGGCCGTTTTCCTTTTGAAAGCTCATCAGAGCCGCCTCGGTGCGCGGGCCCATGATGCCGTCGGCCGCGCCAGGGAAGTATCCCAGGCGGGCAAGTTCGGTCTGCGCCACCGCGACGACGTTCGGATCCGGCTCCTCGCGATCGGCCAGGATGGCGCGCAGGCGGTCGAGGTCGAAATGCGGGCCGGGGTCGACCTTGCGCCGCGGCGAGATTTCATAGTGCCCGACCACGTCGACAATCGACGGGTAGGCGATGGCGAGCGCACGAACAAGCCCCTCGACCGCCTTCAACTGTGCGGCGGTGTAGGGCAGCCACCACGTCTCGCCCGTCCCGTGTGGCGGGTTTTTGGCCTGCGTCGGCGGGCGGTGCGCAACGCATTCGGACGGCGACCACGAGGCCTTGCCTGAATAATGGAACAGACGGCCGGAGCGCGGCAGCAGCAGGCCGGGATTAACGATCTCGATACCGACCGAGAAGGCGTTGCAGTTCGCCGTGCCGCGGTAGCTCGACTTGCCGGCGTGCCAGGCCGCGATGTCGCACTCGACCATCTGCGTCACGCTGCCGTCGCGCTCGACGACAAAATGCGCCGAGACCTTCGAGCGCGGGTTCTGGAACCACGAGATCGCGCCGGCCGCCGTCGTCCCTGCCGTGTCGTGGATGACGACGATGCGCGGACGCATCCGGCCGCCGGCGTTCGGCGAGGGCACGAACGCAACCGGCTTACCGCCGAGCAACGCCCGGTCGTTGACGATCTGAAACATGGGGCCCCGCTAGTCGTGAAGATCAACCCAACCAGTGCCGGTTGTCAGTAAAGTCCGCCGGGATCGGAGATGCTGCTTCGAGCACGTTCGAGGCCGCGCGGATCGCCTTGATCACGGCTGCCAGATTCCGCAGCGCGTCGGCCTCGGCCTGTTCGGCGGGATCGAGCGCGCGGGTGTGCCGGATGTCGTTCAACTCGTTGGCGCGCACGTTAGCGTTCAACTGGCGCACGAGGCAGTCGGTAAAGTCGCGCGCGCCGACGGTGACGATGATCCGGCGCTGTGCCTCGGCGCGGATGTCGTCCACCGTGACGACCGGCGGCGGCGGCGAGAGCACGTCGACCGCGCCACTGTCGAAGTCGATCATCAGCCGCGAGATGGACACGGCGGCGGCCGGGTGATCGTCGCCGATGACGACATGCTGCGTCCCGTCCGGGAACGGCTTGGCGACAAGCTCATCGATGGACGTGACGCCACGCGGGAGCGCCGCCTTGCGGGTCGTTTCGCCTTCGCGCCAAATCACATGCGGCATCGGTTACGTCTCCGCCCAGAATACCAGCCGCCAATTAACTGGATTTGACACAAACAAGCTCGCAGTGCCGCCAGCCTTCGGCACAAGCAGCGTCGTGCTCGTAAACATGGTCCCGTCCCAGGATAAGGTCACCTCAGTCGCGTTGGCTGAGACAGAAAGCGCCTGCGCGATAGAGCGGAATAGCCCCGGTATGATGCGGTCGCCCACCGAATAGCCAGCATCTGCGCCGACACACTCAAGCACAATACCAAATCTCCTTGGTCTGGATCCTAATCCGTGGGCGAAGGCTACGTTGCTATCAGTGGTGTTGGTCAAAACAATCGGCGCGCTCTCGACGTAGGTGGTTCCGATGCCAGGGTCGCCTTGGTCACCTTTCAGATCGGCTAGCGCGACGAGGTTTGTCCACGCGGCGTCGCCGACATAACGCCACTGGATGTGCGTCGCCGATTTCTGAAACTCGACCGCGCGGCCGTCGTCTCCATCGACACCGTCCGTTCCGTTGGTGCCTGGCGTTCCGGGGTTGCCCTGGTCGCCCTTGATCTCTGTCAGCGCGACGAGGTTTGTCCATGAGGCGTCGCCGACATAACGCCACTGGATGTGCGTCGCCGATTTTTGAAACTCGACCGCGCGGCCGTCATCTCCATCGACACCGTCCGTTCCGTTGGTGCCGTTGCCGCCTGGTGTGCCAGGAGTTCCGGCGTCACCCTTCGGCCCGCGCAGCACCAGGTTGACCGGCCCGCGTTCGGGGAGCTCGATCGGCTGCGGCGTGATGCGCTCGAAGCGTAGCTCGGTGATCTTTTCCAGCATGGTCAGACCCCGGGCCTCAGTTCAAGCGTGCCGACGAAGAACTCCGTCGTGACGCCGTCTTCGGTTATGACCATGTCGTGCGTGTAGACCCCGGACGGAAGGGCAGCGAGTGTCGCTTTCGGAACCGTCATCGACCAGAGGCCGTCCTCGGCGTCGTCAATCGTGATCCGGCCGTTCGCGGTCGACGCCTCGATGACGTTCGCCCCGTTCTTCGCCTTGTAGACGATGACCATGCCCGTGATGTCGATCGGCTGCTTGGCGGAATCAGTGAACTGGCGCGAGATGGCGAGGTCTTCTTTCTGGCTGACCGACCATTCGATGCGATAGCGCGCGGGCATGTGGTTTCCTACTCTGGCCAGACGATGACGGGCAGTTCGCCAAGAATCGTCTCGACGGTCGGCAGCGGCCGTGCCCCCGATTGAACCGCCGCCATCTGCGAATAGGCGTAAAGCCAAACGCTATCGCGCCAGACGACGAACGCCGCGGCCTCGGCCGCCCATTGCGGTAAGCTCGAATTGACGTAGCTCGCCAGCGACACCGCGCCGGAATACGAGCGCGACACGGCGACGTCGTTGACGTGCGCCTCGATCGCGGCGGCGAACTGCGCAGCCGGATCGACAGGTGGCGGCGAAGCGGGCGGCAGCCGCTCGAGCCCGATGGCCGCCAGTTCGGCGTCCGGCCAGATTTCGATGTTGGCTGGATGCGTCACGTCGTCGATCGGCTCGCCAGACCAGATTTCCTGCGTCGCGATGTAGCGGAGCGCCATTCGAGTCACCTGATTTCCAGATAGAAGCCGCTCATGACCTGCGAACCCGGGTTGCCCATATCAATCGAGACGTTTGCGGGAGCAGAGTTGTAGATCTTGAAGCCGGTGTGGTTTTGCGAGTTTGATGAACTGATCACGGCGTCGGCGGCGGGTGTAAACGTCGGAGTAAAAGAACCGGACGCCCCGAAGACGCCAAGCATGATTAACGGTGTCGCGCCACTGGACGATGCAATGGCCAGAGCCGCCGGATCGGCGCTGACCACGCCGCTCGTCTGGTAGCCGGCGATCGTCACGGCACTGATTGCGATGTCGCCGCGAAAAACGACCAGAGTTTTCGCGTTCATGCTCGACCCGAGCTGACCCGTCAGCGTTGTTCCGCCTTCCGAGCCGGTCGCGATTTTGGCCGAGATCGTTTGGCGCTGCGAGTTGGTTCCTGTGTTGAATTCGCCTGCCAGCTTGGTGAAGCCGGACGGCACCACTTCGGCCGGCGTGCCGCTCGCTTGCCGGATCCAGTCGTGAAGTATGATCAGGTCGCCCGCCTGGATTCCGCCAGGGCAGACGATCGTCTCGGTCACAGAGCTGGCCGACAGCGGCTGCGTGATCGTGGATGGTGTTCGGCGGCGGCTGGCGCCGATGTTTGGAAAAAATCCCGGTATCATCAGCGCACGTCATCGATCATTGAAATGACGATCTCGGTCGCGCTGCGCACGTCGTAGTAGAGATAATCGACACGACTCGCCGTGGTGGTCAGCACCGGAGCGGTCCCGCGCGAAAACTTGAATACGGAGTTAAACGACAGCGTGCGGCTGCCAGTCGCGTCCTGCGCCACTCGAATTCGGCCCTTCTTCCCGACGACGATGTTGGTCGGCAGGCCAAGCGTCCGGTTGCCCGCCAGCGTGACGGCAAAATCGTATCCTGTCGCCATATTCCAAGCGATCGTCGCCGCGTCGGTGAGCGACACCTCGGCCAGCGCGTCGGCGATCGCCTTGATCGTCAGCGCCAGCGAGTTGTTCGTGGCCGCGCGAACGTCGCTTGCGGACGCGATCAGGTTGGCGAGCGGCCGCCCGTTGCCGCGCAGATACGCAGCGCATCGCACGACGCTCCCGGCTTCACCTCGGAAGACGGCCACGTCACCGGCCGCCGTCGCGATGTTGGCTCCCGTCGGCAGGATCAACGAGGCGCCGTTCGTGAGCGTAAGCGCGGCGGCGAAGCGGACGACGGCCTGCTCGCCGTCGGCGAGCGTGATCGCCGTGATCGCCGTTGTGCCGGTGACGGTGACGTAGTCGCCCGTCGCCGCCGTCAGGTCGATCGTCGCAGCGGAGGCAACGTCGGCTCCCCGCGTCCATAGCTTCGCCAGCCCGACTTCGCTTTTTGTGTGCGTGTGAGATGACGGCGGGAAGGTCGACGGCTTGCCGGTGACGGCGGACCAGTCTAGCGTCGCCGGTCCGACGCCCGTGTCGACCCACTCTTGCGGCGAGTTGTCGGTATCCCAGACTGCGGTCGTGGCGTTCGTTCCCGAATCCTTGGTCAGGATCGCCCAGTCGCCGGCGACGCCGGCCGGTATCGCGGAGGCAAGGGCGGCCAGTGACGCGTAGGCGCCCTTGTATCCTTCGTTGAGCGCCGCGAGCTTTGTGCGCTCGGCGACCGTCATGCGCACAAATTCGGTGTCATCCGCAAGACCAGCGAGCCCGTCAGAGATCGACAGCTTCGCGGCCAGCGCATCGACCATCGCATCGGCAAGCTCGGTGCCAGCTGTGCCGGCCACGGCGCCGTTCAATGCCTGCAACAGACCGCGCAATTGGCCGAGGATCTCGTTGACGTCGTCGGCGGTCAGCTCGTAGCCGTCGGCGGCGGCGGGCGACGACTTGTTCTTCGCCCAGAGGTTATTCAGCGACCCTTCACTACCCGGCGCCGATAAAGCCGGACGCGCGAGAACGGCATTCCTGCCGCGGAGACCGAACGCCATCGCTTAAGCCTCCTTGATGATCTCGACCCAGCCGTCGACGTGGACCTCGGGATAGTTTTCTTCCGTGTCGCCCATCTTGGCTCCGGTTGCGCTCCCGGCCGCCCAATACGTCTGCAGGACGAGGACGGACGTTGCCTCAAGCGTGAATCGCGCGATCCCGATCGACGAGTTGCAGGTGTCGTTTGACCCGACCTGGCTGTCGGCAGAGTTGCCAATTCCAAGTGTGACGCCACCGGTCAGGTTGAACAGTCGCGTGCGGTGCGAACCGGCATTTCCGGCGACGCCAAGAAACGTCGCGCGATACGTGCCGGCGGGCAGAGTGATCTGCTGCGTCGATGAGTTGAACGACGCGCCGGAGATCTGGTTGACGAGAAGATCGTTGAGCGGCCGCAGCGTCCACTGGTTCTTGATCAGCGCGGTCGGAGGGGTCGACGGCAGCCGGGTCTGCTGCACCATGATCGCCGGAGCGACGGTGGCGAGAGACGGCGCGGCGATGGACGGAACCGCGATTTCGATGTCGTCCGCGCCTTCCGTCACCGTGACGTTCGTCCCGGCCTTGATGCGGCGGAACCTCAGATCGAGGCCGCTCTTGCCCTCGAAGACGCGCGCGCCCGTCGTACCGAGGTTGGAACCGGTGTTCGATTCACCGGACACGCCGCCGCCCGATCCGACCGTGTCGATGCGGATGTGCGAGCGCCCTGTCTCCGGGTTGGTGACGACACTCAACGTCGTGTTGTCGCCGGCGACAAGCGAGCGGAACAGATAGATCCCGGCGTCGTTGCCGTGGAAAAGGTCGACGCCGTCGCCCGACTTGCCGATCTCGATCAGGAAATCGATCATAAACTTGATCGCCTTGCGAACCTGCTCGAGATCCGTGTGCGAAGGCGTCTGCTCTGAAAACTCGATCAGGTGCACGAGTTCGCGCATCGGATGGTCGAGCGCTTCCATCGGCGGAATAGAGCCCTCGCGGCCGATGCGCGGATCGCCGTTGACATAGGGCGCGTCCGGGTCGTCATTATAAATTCCGTCAACGGGATCCAGAAACGCAGGATCGAACGGCGGTTGGCGTTTCATATCGATAGTCCCCCAGAGTAGTCGAAGATGACGTTCGTGTGCGCGGGTCGCAACTTCTTGAAGATGCACTCCAAGTCTTCGGCGCGGCGGATGACCAAATGGGCGTCGGCTCCGAGGCGCGATTGGCCGAACCGGAACCAGCTCAGGCGGCGGCCAGGCAGGCGCACCACCCATAGAAAGCGCATTTTTGGCGGCGCTATCTGCCAAGTGGGATCGCCGAGGCGTGAGACGCCGAACATGAAGGGCCGGTATTCGACGATCCGGATCTGATTGAGCTTTTCGAGCTGCGTCTGCAGGTCGACAGACAAGTCGCTGCCACCCGGACCAGGGTTGTGATAGCCGAGGCGCTGCGCGATTCCGGTGAAGTAGGCGCGAGAAGCTCCGCCCGGACGGCGCGCGAGCTTGTCGCGCACCTGGATCTGACGTTCCTCGATCGTCTGCCCAGCCGGAAAGCAGGGCTCTGGCAATCCGAGGACGCGCTCCCAGTCACCGAGCATATACGCCGGCGTCGACGTCGGTGGGAACGCTTCAATGAGAAGAAAGTAGGCCGTTCTGTCCGCCCAGCGAGCGATCACGCCGGCGAGCGCCGTGATAAACCGCACGAGCGTCGTGCCCTGCGCGCGCGGCCAGATCTCGCCGAGCGGCAGCAGCGCCAGGAGTGCGTGCGCGTAGGCCGCCTTGTCCCGAGGGCGCCAGCTCATGACGCGAAGTCCAGTTCGATGAAGATCATGTGCCCGACGGTCGCCGGAATGAGATTGTCGACGGTGACGGAGTGATAATCCTCACCCGTCGCGGCGGAGATCGCCTCGCGCACCCAGCTTGCATAGATGATCTGCCCGGGCGTTGCGCGCGCGAGCAGCATCGCCTTGACTTCTTGCACGATAGCGGCGCGAACTTCCGGCGTGTCGCGGCTCACATAGTCTATCGTGACGGTCTCATCCTGGCGAACCGGGCTTTCGACAAAGAAGTCGGCCACCGTCACCGGCCGCAGCCCGTCGATGTACGATTGAACGAGTTCGAGGTCTTCGGTTTCGGGGAGGCCGTCATCGTCGGCACGCACCTGGTCGAGCATGATGCGGACGGTGATCGTGCCGATGCCCATTTCCTGCTTTGCCCAGGCCCGCGTGACGCCGGGAACTTCGAGCGCCCACTGTTCGTAGTCGAAGCGCGCGCCGCCGTGCGGCGGCATCTGAATGCGAGCAATCGTGCGTCCGCGAAGATCCGCGTCCGTCTCCTGGTCTGCGCCACCGGCAAAGCCTGGTGCGGCAACGGCTGCGCGGCCGTCGATGCCGGTCGGCGGATCGACGAACGCCAGCATCGCACCTTCGTCGAGATTGGCGATCGCCCCCGGCGTCAAGGCCGAGACCGCGACGGCAGCGCTTGAGGCGGAAAGCGTGACGCCGGTCACGACCTCGAACTGCAGCACGATCGAATTGCCGTCGGCGTCAAGCGCCGGGAGCGTGAGTTCGGCGCCGGTAGGCACCGCCGACCCGCTGATGCCCGTCACGGTGATGAACCCAGCCGCGAACGTCGCGCCCTTGCGCCCATTCGGCAACCAGATGTTCGCCCAGCGCTCGGCAAACTCGCCTTCCGCCGTGTCGGGCATCATCATGCGCGCGACCCAGTCGAGGTGCAGGTCGTTGTCGTGCGTTAAGGCGGCTTGCGCGTCGCCGACGGCGCGGAGGACTGTATTTGGCACGCTAGCGTCGGCACCGGGAACATGAGCCGCGATGTCGTCGCGAACATGTTCGCGGCGCTGGCGCAGCGAAAGCAACGGCCAAGGCATCAGCCAACCCCCAATTCAGCCCAGAGCGTCTCGAAGCGGACAGCGATCGAGTCGCCGGCGCCGCGGTAAAGCGTGATCTCGGCGCCGAGCCGTTCCGGCTCGAACCAGTCGACGGCGAGGTCGTAGTCGGCGACAATCCGGCTTTCGACGAAGTGATCCAGCGCCTCGCGGATATAGGCCTCGGCCCGCGCGCGCGTTTCGTCCGTTTGCTTCTCGCGCGACAGCAGCCAGAGCCGCGACCCGATCGGCCAGCCTTGGTGGATTTCACCGGCCTCGGCATCGCCCCACCACCCGCGCCGGTCAGACGCGAAGTGCGGCAGCGGATCGTCATCCTCGGCCGTGCGGTGCGTGAACAAGGCGACCGCGATAGCGGTTACGAGTTCGTTGGTCTGATCGAGCGTGTTGCCGCGCACGATCCAGTCGCCCAGCATCCGTTCCGGATCCCAGACGACGCGAATATCTGCCATGGTTCCCCGCGTCAGGCCGTGTGCGGGCCGTTGGAGTCAATATGCACGCCGTTCTGATTGTAGTTGCCGTCGTGCGTGATGTTGCCGACGATCTCGACGTTTGCTTCGATGCGGACCTTTGACCCGCTCTTGATCACAATGCCGTTGCGCGTCAGGTGCACGCTCTGTCCCTGGTCGTCATGGATCGCCATCTCGCCGCCGGCGAGGTTCTTCATCCGGTAGCGGCGATCGGCGACGTCAGTGACGATGATGTGATCCGGGTTGCCGTTGACGGCAAAAGCCATGACCTCCGCGCCCGGCTGAGGGTTGTACGTCATGCCATAGCGTTCGAAGTGCTCAACATTGCTCGGGATGTGACCGGACCGCAGGCGAATATTGAGCGTCTGCATTTTCTTCGACGCGTCCGCCTCTGTCACGACCCCACGCTGCACGAGCGAGCGGATGAGGCCTTCCTGGCGGCGCTTATCGAAGCGATCGAGGGCATCCATCGTCACACCACCGCAGCGGTTGGCTTGCTCGAATTCCAGCGCGCGTCGTTGTTCTGGCCGGTAAGCCCGCCGGACGCGCCGCCGCTGCCGCCGCCGGCCTTCGGATTGAGCGCCTCGACCGGAACCAGCGAGAGGTCCGTCGTCGTCCCTCCGCGATCAGACTGATGATGTGAGACGTTTTCGACCGCGAGCACGCGGTTGATCGCCAGCATCGGCGAGACAACGAGAGCGCGATCGCCCGGCATCCAAAGCTGCCCCGGCGACCGGAACCAGTCCACGATCTTGACCTGTGCCTTCGTGCTCTCGCCCGACCGCGACGCGCATTCCCATTCGCAGCGCTTGCGGGCCCCGATCTTGGCGGTCTTCACGTCGTCGACGAGCGTGAACGGGCGGTAGCGTTTGATCGCGCCGTCCTTCACTTTCGAGGAAATCTCGGACTTTTCCTGTCCCCACGAATTATCGTCGCCATGATCCTGGCCCTTGACCTCGTAGTCGGAATAGCGGTTGTCGGCGCGCAACGTGGCGGAGGCTTCGAGGATATTGACGCCCTCGATCAGCGTCGCCACCGGCGCGCCGTCCTGGACCTGCAGCAGCCGGAGAGACCCGTCGGTGTCATCGGTCATCGCGACGGCGCGGTGGCGGGCGTAGCGTTCAAGCATCTCGTGCTTCGTCTCACCTGGAAGCGCGCGTATCACATCGAACGGGTCCGCAATATCGGCGTCGACCTTCACCTTGATCCCGTGCGGCTTGGCGATCTTGTTGGCGATCTGGTCCAGCGTTACCTTGCGCATTTCTCCCGTCGGCACGTCCGGCTCGGCGGCGCTGTCAACCATGTCCGCCGTCTTGGAGCGGCCCTGGATGCGCACGGCGTGGCTGTCGGCGTCGTAGCGCGGGCAGTAGGTGTCCACATAGCCGGTGACGACCGGCACACCGGCATAAGCGACGACGCACGGATCGCCCTCGCGGATGCGCCAGCCCTGCAGGCTCGCAGGCCGGTCGTTGCCGCCGGACCAGCGCTCGGAGACTTCGAAGTTGAACTGCCCCGCCATCTCACGCACGGAGCGTGACACTTCGGCCGTGATCCATCCCTCGTAGATCATACCGTTGACGATCAGCGAGACCGTGCCAGGCCGAAACCCCGGCAGCGCGAACGATCCCATCATCGGCTATATGCTCGTCCGGTAAAGGGCATGAATGCAGGGTGATCGGTGGCGGAATTCTCGGCGCGCAGCTCGTCGGCGCGCGCGGCGTCCTGGTAAAGCCGGTGCGCCAGAACGACGGCGGGCAGTGGAATGGCGGTCGTGTAGGTCGTGACGCGGGCCAGAGGCCGGCCGCGCTCGATGAGATCGCGAACCAGTCGACCGTGACACTCCCGAAGTGCGCGCTGCACGTCCGTCGCGCCCTGATCCGACGCCCGCTCGATCGCGATGTCGAACGTGCGTCCGAGACGCTGGCGCAACCGCAGCGCCTCTTCGTGCGAGCGCGGAATCAGATTGGCGACGGCATTGCCGATCTCGGCCAGCGCAACGCCTTCGAACAGGAGGCAGAGCGCTTGCTCGTTGATCGCCTGTTGGCGTGCGGCGACCGTCTGCCCAGTCGATGGCACAAAGGCGCGTGAGGCCACGGCGACACGCTCCAAGCCATCGATCACGGCCCGCATGTCGCTTGAGCCCGTCCGGTAGCCAGCGGCAATGCCGGCGATGCGGTCCGCCAGATCTTCGCGGCGCGCGGCCGCGCGGGTATCGGATTTGAGAACCCGGATGTCGCGGCGGTAGCGGGCGTAGCTTTCGAGATCCGTCACCGTCCCCGGCGTGCGCTCGAAGTGCGGCAGCAGCGCGGTCAGAATGCGCTGCGATGCGCCGAGGATGTAGTCTGGCACGAAGGTCCGCGTCATCGCACCGTCCGCGCGTTGAATTGCGATTTCACGGCCTCAATCAAGCTACTGGATGCCGATGCCAGGATTGACGCGGTCGCGGGGATGGCGACGGGCGACGCCGTGCCGCCAGCGCGGATCAGATCGATCTGGATCTTGCAGAAGCGGCCTTCCTGGCTCGTCTCGACGACCTTGAAGTCGTCGACGACGACTTTGCTGGAGACGCCCCAGTGATCGGTGTATTGTTTGATCCCCTCGCGGCGGCATTCGGAAATGAGCCGGTCGCGCTGCGCCATGTAGTCGTCGCCGATGACGTAGGCGTCGACCGACCACGTCATCGTCTTCTCCCCCATGTCTTCGGGGAAGTTGGAATTGCGCTTCGGGAACTCGTGATTCTTGATCCGCCGTCCGCCCTTCACATGGCGATCGGACGTGTGAAACGTGACACGGCCCAACGTGCCGCGCCGCAGATTCTGCCGCCAAGTCATAGCGTTCCCCGGTTGACTTCGCGAGTTAAAGTGTGTATATAAATTCTTATGCCGATCGAGTGGAACAAAGCCAAACGAGACACGACGCTCAAAGAGCGTGGCCTCGATTTCTACGATGTCGCCACAGTCGATTGGGACCGCGCACTCACCGCCATCGACGCACGCAAGGACTATGCAGAACCACGCTACCTTACGATTGCTCCGATCAAAGGTCGGCTTTGCGTATTCGTGTGGTGTGCGCGCGGTAAGAACATTCGAGTGATCAGCCTGCGTAAGGCCAATGATCGGGAGAAAAAACGCTATGCCGAAAACAATGATTGATAAGCACGGAGAAGTTGCCGAACTCTACGACGACTTTTTTGCGAGAGCGAAGCGAGGACGCCCCGCCATGCCCGCAACCGCAAAGAAGCAGCGGGTTAACCTAATGCTCGATCCAGACGTCGTGCTCCGTCTACAAGAGACGCCGAACATGAGCGCCCTGGTCAACAAGGTCCTACGCCAGAAACTGATCGAGAAGCGCGCCGCCAAGCGGAGATAAACATTACCTCGCGGGCTGCATGTTAGGGCCGGTGTTGAGTTGGACGCCGGACGAAGCGGCAGCCTTAGCGCGGGCGGCCATGCTTGACATAGCGGAAACCGCGGCCCCCGTTCCGGCGATGATTCCGTTCGCGAAGCTCTGCGCGGCAGCCTGCCCTTCAGCGGTGAGATCGACACGCATCGCAGCGCGGATTTCGTTCGCTGCCTGTTGGGCGGCGGAGACGGCCGCTGAATACTGGCCCTCGCCACCGGCAGCGCCAGCACCCGCATCACCCTCACCGTTCGCCGGCATTTCTGATGCCTGCACATCGCCACCGGAGTAGAGACCGAGTGTCAGCGGATTGAGAATTGCACCTAGCACACCGTCTTTCTGATAGCCCTGGTACGCTTCGTAAGCGCCGAACCCGAGCAGCGCCGGAAGCCAAAGGCGGCTCAGAACCTTGCCGCCGAGCGCCAGAGCACCGCGACCAGCGACCTGACCGACGCCCGCCGCACCACCGGCACTTGCCGCCAGCGACCCAGCCAGAACAGCGCCCAACCCAAAGCGGCGCAATGCTGCAGCACCGACCGCACCCGCTGCAAGACCCTTAAACAGCAGCGCGCCGCCTGCGGTCGCAACAGTCGCGCCGACAGCAAGACCCGTGATCGCGACGGCGAGGGCTGTCACGGCGAGTTCGGACTGTGCCGCGGCGTTCAAAAGTGACGTGACGGCACCCGTGACCATCTTAATCGGCTCACTCTCGCGCAGCTTGGTCATCAGGTTGCCCCAGGCCCCGCCGAGTTGATCAAGCTCACCGGCCTCGGATACTTTTCGCCCCTCAACGCCAGCGTCGACGATCTCACCACCGACTTGCTGAGCGCCTTCGTAGGTGGCGATCAAGTTCTCGTAGAACTCGAACAACGGCGTATTGCGTGCGACGTGACGGCCTTCGAAAATCGTCGCGATATCAGCAACCGTTGCCCCGGCATCTCGAAGACCTTTAAGATAACCAGGAAGGTCAAGATCACCGTTGGGCATCAACGTCGAGTTGGCGACCGCCTCGCGCACGTCGTCGGCACGTCCCTCCCAGCCTCTTCCAAGGCGCTTCAACGCCTGCTGCGTGAGTTTTTCTTGAAACTCTGGCCCCGTCATCTCCCCTGAATCGTAAGCCGCACGAAGGTTTTTCGTCCAAGTGCTCCGCGCCTTATTCCCGTCCTTCCCAGCGAAAAGCTGCCCGTCTAGTAGGCTGTTCAACCGTCGCACCGCCGTTTGGGGGTCGACAGGCCCGGCCTTGAAATACTTCGACCGGTCGAAATCCTTTAGGTTGCCCATCACGCGCAACCCTTCGGCGGAGGGCTTCATCGCCTTGTTCGCCATCGACTTATAGGCAGTCCCGAGCTCCGGCGCGCGGAAGCCAAAGTCAGCGCCATGCATGAGCGCCGCCAGAGCAAATTCGTAGGGGATGCCCATCGCGGCCCACTGCGGCGCGAACTGCCGCATCCCTTCCACAATGTCGGCGGGACCGAGCGCGCTTGTTGCGCCAGCAAACGCAGCCTTGCCAGCGAGATCATTGATGTATTTGGACTTCCACGCACCCATGGCATCCGCGTCGTTAACGTTCACGCCATCCTTCGCCGCCTTCGCCAGCATCTGCTTTTCATAGCCGCGAACAACCGCACCAAGAAACTTTGCCGACTCTCCGACTGGCAACTCCGTTGGCTCGGTCAGGTGCAGCTTTAACGCAGAGTTGCGAACCGATTCTGAATCTCTACCTTTAAACCCGAGCTTTTCCGTCTCCTCCATCACTTTCATCGTGGTCTCCGGCGTCGTGCCGAAGTCCTTGCCCATCGTCCGCGCTTCATTCGCAGCGTCGCGAAGCGCCTTTTTCCAAGCCTCAATATCAAGCTTACCGTTCTTCATGAACTCTGTAATGCGCGCGAACCCGTAGCCGAAGTTTGACTCGCTGAACGTCTTCGTCGAGGCGAGCACGCCGGCGACGGCAAAACCGCTTCCCAAGACGGAGGCCCGCAGACCAACGAATGCGCGATTGAGCGCCGTGACGTTGTGCGTAAGAGAACCCCACGCGTTGGCCGCAAACATGCCGCCGGACGGCATCCGGCCGGTCATCCCGCCGATGGCGTTCAGATCGCCCTTGATCTTGTTCAGCGTGCCGCTGGCGCCATTGGTGATGACGACACGGCCGCGGAGATCCAGCGGACTAGCCAAGGATCATTTCCTCTTCTCGGCTTTCAGCACCATGTTGGCGCCTTCGAGGTGACGGAGCAGCTCTGACGGGGAGCACTTCAAAAAGCCGTCCGGGTGACAGCGGAAGAACCGGGCCAGCCAATAGGCGGCGAGGACCAGCTCCTCAGCATCACCTACGTGATCCTGACGAAAAAACCGCAGATCACTCCGGCGCAGGCGTCAAGGTCGAAGAATTCAAACTGATCGACTGTCGACGGCGGCAAGGCCGGTGTCGCGAGCAGGTGAATGTATTTCGCCACGACATCGTATTTAACTTCCACGTCCGCGACGCGGCCGTCCGGACCCGTTGTCACTTTCAGCGGATTGCCGCACTGCCGGATCTCTTTCGTCACCGGAGGTCGCAGCGTGATCTTGTGCACATATTCACCGTGCGCCTGATACCCGTGCGACAGCACCACAGTATTCGGTTCTTCGGGCGGCGTCGGCGGGGATGCCGGTGCCGAAGGCGCCACGGCGCTGCCCTTCCCCCAAGGCTCTTCGACGTGGGCGGGATACGCCGCCGGCTGCGAGCCGACAGGCCGCATTGTCGGCTGCTGCGGAGCGTACTGCGGTCCACCGTATTCGGCACCGCCGCCGCGGTAAGGATCGTTGGTCATGGTCTAGTCCCCCTGATGATCGCAACGTCGGCCTGCCGAGCGTTGCGCATAAATGGAAGCCGGGGCGGTGCCCGCCGCCCCGGCGTGTCGCGTTAGACGGTGGCCGCCGGCAGAACTTCCTCGCCGGAAAAGCCTTCGAACTTGACCGGGAACGACCCTTCCTCGGTGTCGACCTCGCTCTCGTCAGCGTGCCAGGCGTTGCGCAGCAAGTGAACCGCGCCGTTGGCCAGTTCGAGCGTGATCGTCGCGTCCTTGATGCTGTGCAGTTCCTCGATCGACGCACCTTCGACGTAGGTCACGTCGCCGGCGATAGACGGCACGCGCGGCATTTCCTTGTAGCCGTGCACGCCATCCTGGCCCGCGATGCCTTCGCGCTTCGTGGGCAGGATGTTGGACTTCCACTTGCCGCGTGCGGCGATGGTGCGGCCGTTCCACTTCACGTAGGCGACGCCGGCGACCCGGTTGTTGGCCATGATTAGCTCCTATGATGGGTTGGATCGCCCGAAGGGCGCGGCGCCAAGGGCGCCCGTGACGTGTCACGCCCCTGCGGAGCGGCCCGCGGCGAACGCCGCGGAACCGGCCGCGTGAGCGCTTAAGAGAGAGGCAACGCCTGGTCCGGCAGGTCGGTCGGGTACTGCAGGCGGAACTGCGCCAGCACCGCGAACACGTCGAGCTGGTTGACCAGATCCGGCGGGTAAAGCACGTCGAGCCTGTTCGGGTCGTCGACGTTGCGTTCGACGATCAGATTGCGCTTGAAGGCCTCCGCGTTCTCGACCAGCCCGCGGAATTCGAGCTGGCGATAGTGCGCGATGATCTCCGCTTTCGCGACGTTGGGCGTCACGATCGCCTGGCCCGGGCCGAAGCGCGTGACGTCGTTCGCCAGCTTGTGACGCGGGAACTTCTGAACGATCGCGAAGCGGAGAGACCGCATCACGTAGGCCAGCGTCGCCAGCGTCTGCACCTTAAGGAAGGCGTTGTCGTCGAGACCGTGGGTGTTCTTCTGGTACATCGAGAACGACGTTTCGATCTGCACCGTCCCGTCGTCAGATTCCTTGGCGCACGAGATGCCGTCGAAGGCAAGCGCGTTCTTCTCGCCCTTCGTAAAGCGCAGCGCCGGGATCGCCGGCAGCATGCCCTTCAGCGGCAGCGTGTGCAGCGGCCGCGCCGGGTCGGCCATCAGCGCACGATGCGCCTGCGCGGCATAGATCGCCGCCCTCTCATATGCTGGCGTCGGCGATCCATTGTAGCCGAAGCAGGTGACGTGGGCGCCGTTGCGAGATGCACCGAGCGTCTGAAGATCGCCAACGGTGCCGTTGGCGGCCGTAAAGACGTGGCCGTAGATCTGACGCATCCAAGACCAGCGGCCGGTGTCGCCGACATGATCCCAGGCCGCGTCGATCGCGTTGAGCGTGGTCGTATCCGTCCACGGCATGACGACCGTATCAAACTCCTCGTCTCCGAGCGCGGCCAGAAGGGCGGTGAGGTCCGGAGTTCCGGCGCCATTCGCGAACGCCGTGATCGTGAGCGCGACGCCAGCCGGGATCGCCTCGCCGCCGAGCGAGCCGAAGTAGGAATGGCGCACGTCGATGCCGTTGCCGTCGATGCCCTTCCAGCGAGCCGTCAGCGTGACGGTCGAGGTCGACACCGTGGCGGTGCACGGCAGATCGAGCGCGGCGTTGACGGCAGCCCCGATCGCGGTCGCGATGGCGTTAGCGCTATCCCCGGACACGACGCCGACGCTCACCTTGCGACCGGCGATATAAAGCGCGATGACGCCGGACGCCGTTGCCGGTCCCGCGACCGCAATCGTTCCGGTGGCCGCCGTTCCACCCGACGGTTCGGCAATGAAGGCGCCCCACACCTCGTCGAAGGCGTTGTTCTTGTTCCACGCCTCGAACATGGCCGCACCATGCGAGCCGCGCCCGAAGCGCACCTTGGCGCGGTCAGCCGACGAAATGCGCTCGAAGGTATCGGCGACGCCTGTGCCGGCGCTGGTCTTGTAGCCAACGATCAGCGCGCGCTGGTAGTTGGCAAACGTCCCGGCCTGGCTCGGATCGACTTCGGCCCAGAACAGCGGCAGCCGGAGCGACGAAGGGATATTGTTGAAACTCACCGGCATCGCTTAAGCCTCCTTCTTCGCCGGAGCCGCCTTCGGCTCCTTGCTGATGATGATGTCGCCGGCGGCTTCGAGACGGCGCCAGTGCGAGCCGTCCTCCTTGACGAAGCCCTCGACCGGAATGCGCTCGTAGGGAGCGACCGGCGAGCGCGGCGTCTTGCCCGGCGCGGGCTTGACGAAAATCCGCATGGGTGCAGTCCTTCGGTTATAGGTTGGGGTTTACGCTTCGGGGAACTGGAACGTGATGCTGATCGGAACGTCTTCGCCGCTCACGCCGGGCTTGAGGCCCGCCGAAAGCGTTTCGAGCGCCGGCAGCAGGTCGGTGGACGGCATGAATTGCGATTTGATCAGGACCTGCAGTTCGATCTGCAGCTTGACGATGAACGTGTCGGGTTCCGGCGGCGCGAGATAGCCGCGGCGCAGCCCGCCGAACCCTTCGATGATCGGCTTGCCGTCACGCTTCGCCCAATCACGGTCGGAGAGAAACGCGTCGAGGATCATCTCGCCGGCGGCCGACAGCCAGGCCTTGGCCTCGCGCTGCGAGTTGCCGGCGGCCGTCACCTCGATCGCCAGCGTTATCGAATGGTTATAATGCGCCCAGCTCGTCCGCTCGTCGTTGTACGGCGTGGCGTTATCTTGAGCGACGAAGACATCGCAGATCGGCAGCGTTTGTTCCCGCGTCGGCTGGCCGAGGTCGGCGAACACCGTCAGGTTCGGAATCGCCAGATCCTGGATCCGGTCGCGCGCGGCCAGTGCAATGATGTCGTCGGCGAGCATGTCAGAGCTTCTTCTTCAGGATCAGATCGGCCATGCCCTCGCCGTCGGGCTGAACATCGAACACGGTGAATGTCTCGGCTCCGATCTGCGCCTCGTCCTTTTGCGCTGGCTCGCGGGAAAAGTCGGCGAGGCGGACGGAGATTACCGGCATCGTCGTCGAATAGCCCGGCCCGCTTTCCTCGCTCGACCGGATGTCTTCGAGCACGACCTCATGCTTGCGGTCGAAGATCGCGGTGATCTCGAACGGCAGCCCGCCCGGAACCGAGGCCAGCGGCCGGTACGTGACCTGGCGCCCGAAGACATCGAGCACCGTTTGGTTCACCGTCGCCTCGAAATCGAACATGCGATCAGCCGCCCAACAGCGCGGCGATCAGCTCGCCCTCATTCATTTTAGAGTAGCCCCGAATGTTCGCCGCCCGCGCCCGCGCTTTCAGCTCCGGCACCGTCAACGCGCGCAGATCGTCGGCGGTTTCGGGTTCGGCGTCGCCGTCAGGTTCGACTTGGAGCTCGCCGGTCGCGGCAGCTTCCATCGCCGTGTCGGCGAAGGCGTTGAGAAACTCCTGCCGGTGCGCCTGCTTCATACCTTCCGGGATCACGGCGACGTAATCCTCGTCGAGCTTCCACGAAGCAACGATCTCATCCTTGACCTCGCCAGACCAGCCGTCCGGAAAGTTGAGGATGGTCAGGCTGTCAACCGGCACCGATTTCGGCTTCAACATTTTGACGTACATGGGTGTGTTCCCTTGGACCGATGGCACTCGGCAAAAGGCCCGCGCGCGAAACGCGGGCCCTCCACGAAGCGCCGTCTCCGGCGTTGCGTTAGTTCGACGAGTATCCGCGCAGGACAAGGCGCGGCTTCTGCACGAGGAACAGCGGGGCCGATTCCGTGTGGATCTCGATGCCGCCGCCGTGGTCGAGTTCCTTCAACGACACATACATCGACTGGCCGGGCATGTTGACGGCTTCGAGCATTTCGCCGGGCGAGAAGTAGGAGCGGAACACCTGCTGCGTGCCGAGCGGCACGATGATGCACTCGTTCGCCGGGATGAAGCGGCGGGTCGCCGTCGTCCCGTCTGCGTTGAGGTAGGACGCCTGACCGTTGTGCTCGATGTAGGTCGCCGTGCCGTGCTGGAAGTACGTCACGCCGAGGTCTTCAAGCAGCGGGTTGGGTTTACCGACCGGATTGTTCTCGTAGATTTTGGCGTGCGCCGGGTGAGTGACCACGTCATCGAAGAATTCCGCCGAGCAGAGATAGAGCTGTCGCGTCATCGTCTCACCAAGCAGATTCTGCTCCATGAAGCGGCGGGATTCTTTCGACGCTGCCATGATGGTGTCGGACGACGTCGTGCCAAACTTGAAATCGATCGACGTCTGGCTTTCACCCATTTCCGTGTAGCAGTTGTAGAGCGCCGTGCCGTCGGCATCGAGAACGTCGCCGCGCAGCGCCCCCCACCGCATGTATTCGTGCGTTTGACGGTAGCCGCGCTGCAGCTCTACGAAGCGCTCGCTGAGCACGTCGTCGAACTGCTCCATGAACTGCTCCGAACCGAGCTGGCCGAACGCGGGAAGGTTCTGCAGGTCGCTCGGCCGGATGGTGTCGTTCTGCTGCATGAAGTAAGTTTTCAGCACGCGGGTCGAGCGGTTCGACCGCTTCTTCTCCGGCGCCGGAGACCCGCGCTGCGAGGTCGGAATGAGGTTGAGGAACCCCTCTTTCATCTCGATTTCGACGTAGGTCGTCCGGATTCCCTGTTCGGGAAACAAGCCGAGCTGCGAGAGCATCGAGTATTCGTTCGGAACCTTCATGATCGCGTCCGACACATTGCGGACGGAGTAGCGCGGGTCCTTCAGAAAATCGAGTTGCATGGTGTGGCTGTCCTTTCAGATGGGCGCTTCGGATGCCGTCGCACCCGCGCCGTGCGTTCGGATGGGGTTAAGCGAGCTGGCGGGTCTTGAAGCCGAGCGTCGCAAGCTGCGCGAGAGCGGCGTTCTTCTTCGTGTTGTCGTCGACGGCCGCACCCCATTCGAGGTTCAGAGCGACGATTTCGGCGTTGCCGGTCACAACCACGCCCTTGACGTCCGATCCGCCCGAAGCGTCCGTTGCGTCGAGTAGGATGCCGGCCGCGACCTGCGCGCCGTTCGTGGCGGTGGGGTCATGCCAAGCCCACTTGGCGTTGCCGGCCGCGACCGTGATGTCGAAGCCGTCGCCGACGATGAAGTCGGACGCGCCGTCGGCGAGCGTGAACGAGAGGCCACCGCCGGAAAATGCGACTGCCACGGTGCCAATGCCGACCACGTCACCCTGTGGATCGGTGACCTGGAAGTCGCCGGCGTTTGCCGCAGCCTTCGTGATGCGGAGGCGATAAACGCCGACCTGGGCGGCAGCGCCGACTGTGACGGCGCCCATCGCGCCGTTGCCGGTGTTGCCGCCGGACTTGGCGGCCGACGTGGCGGCACCTGTCGTGATCTTGCCGAGCACGGAGCCGGTCTTCAAGTTGCCCGTTCCGGCGACGATCGTCACCTGCTCACGGTTGAGGCGCGGGTCATTCTCGTGGCGGAGCCAGTCGCCCGACAGCTTCGGATAGGTTGCAACAACGGCCATGACTTAGGCTCCCTTCTTTGCGTGTTTCGCTGCGATTTTTTCGGCGAGCGACGGCATCTTCGACGCGCCCTCCCCTTCCGGCTTCACCTTGGCGGCGGCGCCGGGCTGGTTCATGCGAGTGAGGAAGGCGTTGCTGCGCTCGTCGCCCTGCGTCGCGGCGGGGGCGGGATCCGGCGCGGCGGCGATGAATTCCTTCGCCGCTTCCAGCGTCATGCCGGGCGCTTTGGCCAGAGCGACGCCCATCTTGAACTTGTCGGGGCCGGCGGCCTCGATGATGCCGAGAACGCGCTCGCGCTCGGCTTTCTGGATGTCCTCTTTGGACTCCGCAGCCGGCGCGGGCGCAGCGGCGGGTGCCGGTGCGGGCGACGGGGCGGCTGCGGCCTTCTTCTGGTCGAGGAAGGCCGTGATCGCGGCGGTAAACTCCTCCGCGACGGCTTGATTGGACATTTTAGCTCCTGTCAGTTTGCCCGCGGAGGGCGTTTCATCGTCCGGCGCGATCGGCGCCGGATTACGCTCACGCGGGGCAAGCCCCGCCTTCGAACCCGGCTCGGTTGCCGGTTTCCGTTTGGGCTTGACCTTCGGCGTCGATTTCTCGACGCGCTCGACCAGCTCTTCGAGGGTTTCGACGCGATCGGCGAGGCCCTGCTCGATGGCCTGATCACCGGTGAACGTGCGGGCGTCCGTGGCGCGCGCTTCGTCGGCCGTCATCGGCCGGTGCGCGGCGACGTGGTCGCAAAAACGGTCGTAGCTGCGCTCGATGTCGTACTGCGCCTCTGCCCCGGCGCCGTCGTCAAGGAAGCCGTAAGGGTTGAGGTCCGCCTTCGTCGCGCCGGCCTTCAGGATCGTGACGGCGACGCCCTCGCGATCAAGCGCTTCGGCGTAGGAGACGTGACCGGCGCGGACGCCGATCGAGCCGACACAGCCGTCCGGCGTGACGCTCAATTCCTGCGCGACGCAGCCGATCCAGTAGCCGGCCGAGCAGGCCATGTTATTCGCCAGCGCGAACACCGGCTTTTCGGCGGCGAGCTTCGCCAGGTCGTCGGCGCAGGCGCGGATGCCCATCACCATCCCGCCCGGCGTATCGAGATCGAGCACGATGCGCTTGATGTCGGGGTTTGTCGCGTGGCGGCGGAACTGTTCGGCGAGTCCTTCGTAGGAATTCATGCCCCAGAAGTTGCCGAGGAACGGGAAGCGGTCGATCAGGATGCCGTGAATTTCGAGGATCGCCGTGCCTTTTTCCGTAATCCGCGAGCCGAGTTTGCGGTTGCGCGGGAGGGTGAAGCGGTTCGCGGCGAGCGAGCGAACGAGGTGTTCGAGATCGGCGTCGCGCATGGCCATCGGTTGGCCGTTGATCATGCTGGCGAGGCGGAATCCGAGATCCAGCCCACCCGCCGCCGGAGCGTGGGTTTGCAATTCCATTCCGGGCATGAGGTGTGATCCTTAGCGGGTCGGCGTGCGGTAGCCCTGCACGGTGACGGTTTTCCCGGTCTTCGTGCGGCGCTGGTAGGCCTCAGTCTGGCCGTCGACGGTCATGGCCTGCGCGGCGATGCGACCAGCCATCGCCGGCGTGACCACCGGCGCGGCCTCCGCCTTCGATTTCGCCGCGTCGTTGAGGTAGGCTTTGCCGCCGCGATCACCTATCGATTTGGCGTTGACCGCTGCAAGCGTGAGGTTGGCGGCGCCTAGCACTTTCAGGAAATTGCTCTTCATCAACACGCCGCCGACAAGCGAACCAACCCCGGCGACAGCATTGAAAGAAACAATAGCTTCTGGACTGATAACGGTCGGAACGGTTTCCGATGCCGCCTTCTCCTGCATCGCGATCTCTTCCGCGCGCGTGAGCTTGGCGCCACCGGCGAGCTTCTTCTCCGCCGAGGCAACGTTCGCCTCGCGCGCAGCCTCCTTGGCGTCGTATTTAATCGTCTCGCGGTTCTTGACGCTGTCGGCGATCATGCCCGGCACACCGAACGCCGCCGCATCGGCCGCCGCGACGACCCCCTTGGCGATATTCTGCGCCGTCGACTCGCCGGCTTGCGCCGACCCCGTGATCGCCGCGATCGCCGCGCCCGCGATGGCAACCGGTCCGAGCGCGCGCAACGCCCCCTTCGCCACCGTCTTCCCGGCGGCTTTAGCGGTCGACTCGACCACCTCTCCGCCGGCCTTGGTCATGCCGGACACGATCTTCTTCGAAGCGGCCTTCGCCTTTTTGGCACCAGGCTGTCCCGGAGCCTTGGCCGCTGGCGGCGCCTTCGCTTTTGGTTCCGGGGCGGGAGCGGCCGGCGTGCCCTTCTGCGCGATCGCGCGGCCCTGCTCGATCGCGGCCAGTGCCCTGACATCTGGCAGCGCCTTGGGAGCAGCGCGAGCAGCGGCTTCAGAATACAGCACCGTGGCACCAGCCACGACTTCCGCCGTTCCGGCTGCCGTCAGTATCGTTTTTGTCGTCTCATCCTCGGTTTCCGACGCCATGCCCCGCGTCGTCATGCCGAGCGCGACGAGACCAGCGGCGGTAATGAGCCCGGCTTTGCCGCGCGAAACCGATGTCAGCTTCGTCTTGTCGGCCACTTTGACCGTGGCGGTGAGCTTGGCCGTCGCGCGCTTTCCAGCCGGTGTATCTCCGCCAGCTTTTTCGGTCAGACCGGTCGTTACCTTGGCCAGATCCTTCAAAGCTGCGTTCTTCACCGCGACGCTGGCTGTTACTTTCTTATCGATGGCCGATGCGGCCATTTTGCCGCCCGCGAGACCGGCAGCGTACGTGCCGGCGAGAACGGCGGTATCAAAGCTCTGCTTCTGCGATCGCGCCGCAGCCTCGTCCGCGCGCTTCTTCGCGTCCGCTTCGAGCCGGGCCGTTTCGAGGCGAGCCTCGATCTCGCGCGTGCGCGCCTCGGCTTCCTTCGCCTTGGCCGTCGCTTCGAGCTGACGCGTCTTATTGCGCTGCCCCAATCCACTCTGCTTTTTCGTTTCCTTCGCCATCGAAACGGCCTCCGGTTGAAATCAGGTCGCGTTCTGCGGCGCCGCCGCCGGCATCGGCGGCAGGACGGGCTCACCCGGCAACGGCACGCCGAGTTCGCGCATTTCCTTCACTTCCTTAGCCTTCTGCCGGACCAACTCGCGCCAGTCGTCGCCCTCCTCGGCCGCCATCTGTTCGAGCGTGTCGAGGCCGAGCTGCCAGCCCTGAAGCTGACCGCGGCGTTCCTTTTCCGGATCGAGCATCGGCGGGCCGGACGCCATGAACTTGCCGCGCGCGAGCGCCGGTAGAGCGGCCCAGAAGTCCGACGGCTTCAAACCCTTCGGCAGATCGAGAGCGCCGGTGAAGAACATCTCTTCGAGGAAACCGCGCACCATCGGCATCGCGATGTCGGCGACCAGGTCGTCGCGCGTCACCTCGTGCGCCCGCCAATTCGAAGCGACCGACATGCGCGCCGATGAGTAGTTGACGTCGCTGTAGTCCTGCGAAACCGAGATCGGATCGGCGCCGAGACCGGCGGAGAATTTCTTGACCTGCGACTTCGTAAACTCGACCGCGTTCGAGCCCTTGTTTCCGGGCGTCACCATCTGCAGCTCTTCGCCAGGCACCAAAGCCGGAACCCGTCCGCCGTCGAATCCGCGAATCTTGGCCTCGGAGTGATAGGCTGCGGAAACAGCGAGTTGGTCGAGGATGGCAGCCTTGTACGGGTCGACGGCGTTACCGTCTTCATCGACCTCGACTTCGGCACCCATCACCTCGGCGATCTTGTCGTAGTTCGCCGACGACTTGATAACCATGGCGTACATCGCCTGCATCATCGCGCTGGCGAGATCGGCCTCGGAGTATTCCTGCTCCTGCTTCATCGCCCGCATCACGGTCGTGAAGTCGGTGATGCCGCGATGCTGTTCCGGCCGCTCCGACATGAACGACAGGCCGGCGACGAACCGGCCCCATTCCGTTTCGCGCGGCACGAACGTCCACGACATGCTGGCCGCTGTCGTTCCGATTCCAATGTCGGCCTGATGCCGGTTGCGGATGTGATACCCGACCGGCGCGCCATGCTCGTCGAGCTCGACGCCGGCGCGCAGGAATTCACTGTCCGGCTTACCGTGCGGGTTCGACAGGCGATCCACGTCGACAAACTGGAAGCACGACTTGTATTTGCCGAACTGCCGCCACTCGCCCGTCATCAGAACTTCGCCGTCGACGATGCGGGTCTTCACCGCAAGGCGCATCATTTGGCTGAAGTTGAGCTGCCGGCGCGCATCGATCCAAACGCCCTCGCCCTGCGGGTGGGCGTACATTTCCCAGATCCGGTCGAATTCCTTGCCCCAACGGTCGGCCTCGTCCTCGTCGATGCCGAGGAAGGTGTGATCGACCTTGGTCGCGAAGCGCAGTTTGCGGCCGACGACGGCCAGCGAGGCGAGCCGGACAATCTGCTTCGCGTAGGGGTGGTTGCGATAGAGATCGCGGGCGCGGGCGCGCGCTTTGGCGTTGTCGCGGATGACTTCGGCATCGGCCGAGCGCAATGACGGCTGCCAACCCGCAATCGCCCGGTCGAACTGCGACGCGGCGGCATAGGCGGATTCGTAGCCGATGCCGCGCATGGAGATCATGCGCGACAAAACCTGCGCCACCGGCACCTTTTTCGGCTGCACCACAACGGCTGTATCTGTCATGTGTCAGCGCCGCCCATGAAGCCGGAACGGACCACCCCGGCGCGCCGCCGGCTGGCCTAGATCGTTGAGTTCGGGAAGGCCAGAATCCTTGAACCAAAGCTGGCGATAGAGTGCGATCATTTCGGAGAGCGGCGTGTTCGCGTAGCTCGCCTGTTTGTCCTTGTGCCCGGCCTGCGAGACCTGCTTTCCAGACGCCTTGGCGACGATCGCCTTGTAGAGCGCGGTCAGATCGTCCTGGACGGTCATAGGCGAAACATCCGGGCTATGGCGGCGGGGTCGCGCAGCTTTCTAGGCTGCGCGCGAGGGACGGTTTTGACCGTGGCCGTCGAACCCCCGCCCTCCCCCGATGACGCGGGAGAGGGCCGAGGAACAGGCTCAGGTGCGGTATCGGGTTGCACATCGTCGGTGATTGCCTCCGGCGCGGGCGCGCGAAGCAACAGCCGGTCGAGGCGAATGCGGGTCGCGAGGCGAGCGGCCAGCGCATAGACGAATGTGTCGAGCGCTTCGTTGCGTTTGCCGGCGGGAAGAACGAACTGCCGCTGCATCCGCCCGCGCTCGTTGCGCTTGGTCACGACCTTTTCCGACGTGAGTTGCGCGAAATAATCGGAGTTGAACTCGGCCGTCTCCGCTTCCTCGCTGGCCAGCGGGAAGTGGATAAAGCCAGGGTTCGGCTCGCCCGGCGTCTTCGGCCGGATCTTCAAGCGGCCGTAGATCGAATCCTTGGCGGTATCGACACCGACGATCCAGACCTGCTTCTTCGTCTTCGTGAGCGTGAAGCGCACCGGCCAGATCGGCTTCGGCCCGTCGTCTCCCTTGATCGGAAAGATGCGCCGCTGCCGCATGCCGGGCCGCGAGCAAAACGCATGAACCTCGGCCGTGTGATGACCGCCGGTGTCGATGCACGCCCCGAAGATGCGCAGGATGCGCCCATCCGCTTTCATCAGCGGTTCGCGCAGCAGCTCGTCGAGCTCGTCCCAAATCTGCGGCTGCGACGGGTCGCCGGGAATGATGACGTAGCGCGCAGGCCAGGCTTCCTCACCCTGCCCCCACGCCACAATCTGCACTTCGAGGCGGTCGCCCTGGACGTCGACCCCGGCCGTGGCGAAAATCGCCTCCGCCGGCATGTCGCGCGGCCCGTACGGTTCGCCGCGTTCGCTGATCTTGGACGCGTCGACCGTCTCGCCTTCCTCGTCCCACGTCTCCGCGAGCACGGTGTTGACGAACACCTTCAGCTTTTCCGGATCCTTGTAGGTGCCGGGCAACTTGCCGTTCGCGGCCAGAAACTCGGTCACGATCTTCGAAAGCTTCACCCAGCTCGAGTAGAGCTGCGAAAGATGAAACCCGGCGATCCCGTTGAACGGTGCTGTCGCGATCCAGCGGCCTTTCGAGACCGCCTGCCACCGCTCGGCGTCCGTCCACAACGTGCCGCAATGAATGCACTGGTAGGCCGCCGTATCGGCCTTGTGGATGGTCGTTTTTCCATCTTCGGCGAGCGCCTTATCCCACCGGACTTGCGACCATTCGAGCGTCTGCTCTTCTGAGCAGTGCGGACAGGCGACGTGATAGCGGCGCTTGTCCGACCGGTTGTAGTCGCGCTCGATCACGCTTTGGCCTTTGATCGTTGGCGACGACCCCTTCAGCGTCTTGCGGTTCCAGAATGTTTCCTGGCGCTTCGATGCGAGGGTCATCGGGTCGCCTTCGTCGCCGGCCGACAGAGGGTAGCGGTCGGTCTCGTCGCAGAGCACGATGCGGATCGGGCGCGAGGCGAGGTTGGCCGGGGCGTTGGCCCCGATGATGGCGAGGCGACCACCGGCAAACGACTTCGAGAAGATCGTGTTCTTCGAGTCCCGCGACCGGCGGTCTTTGATCTTGCCGCGCAGCCGGGGGGTGTCGCGGATCATTGGCTCGAAGCGGTGCTTCGACCACTCCTCGGCGATCTTTTCCGTCGGCATCAGCACGAGCATCGGGCACGGCTCGCGGTCCATCGCGTAGCCGATGATATTGCCGAGAACGGCGGTCCAGCCGACCTGCGTCGATTTCTGAATGACGATTTCCTCGACGAGGATCTCGTTGAACGCATCCATCACGCCGCGCATGGGCTCCATGCGGGACGTGCGCCAGCGGCCGGGTTCGGCGCTGTCTTCAGGTGACAGGATGCGGAATTCGTCAGACCACTCCGACACCGTCATCGGCGGCGGGTTGGGGTAGAGATCAAAGTAGTCCCGAACTACTTCTGCCCACGCATCATGACGGCCACTAAGATCCTGCCTTATCGGCCTTGGCTTTGCCCGTGATGATCTCGGTTTTTCCGAGTTCGGCGAGCGCTTCGTCGACCTGTTCACGGATGGCTTTCTCGGCGGCTGCGACGGTCGGAGCCCCATGCGCAAGTGGAGCGGCCTTAGCCGCGATCCCATTCAGTCGCGTTTTGACGATAATGGCGGAGCCGTGCATGACTTCGGCCACCTCGTCGATCGGCACGAGTTCGCGGCGCATCACGGCGACTTCCATCTCCGCCTTGTCGGCTTTGGCCTTGGCGAGCCGGGCATCCTCGTCGGACTTGTTGGCGGACGATCCTTCGGCGTTCGAAATCTGCGCCCGGAGGCTGGCGTTCTCCGCTTTCTGCCGCGCGATCTGGTTGCCTTGGTACTCAATGATCTGGCGGGCCGTGTCGGCAAAGTCCCAGGCGTTACGGCCGGGGTCTTTGAGGACGCCGTCCTCGACCAGCTTCCGCAACCACCTGTCGGAAAAGCCTAATTTCGCGGCGATTTCGCTTTGCGTTCCCATTCTGTCCCGGAATCGGAATCAAGGTCCGAAAAAATTCTGCATCTAGCCACCCCCCGCGGTCGGGCGTGACCCGCGGTGGGGGCGGGGGGCCTGGAAAGGACCCGCGAAGGGGGGGGTGGGGGTGGGGTGGCGAGGACAGCGAGGCGTGCAGCGTGGTGTTGAGGATGATGTGAGACGCTGACACACACGAAGACGGGGCCGATGGCCACACGTCACGGGCAGAAGACGATGACCGTCACGCTAACGCCGAACGTGAAGTCATCGTCACGCCCTTGCCATCATGGATGGCTGGCCGATTGGAATGGTATAGACACGCATGCAAGGCGCTGGCCGATAGTCATTGACACGCCGACGCGACATCCGCGTGCCGACCCGCCCGCCGGTCCGGCATCCGGTTGCCGGGTCGATAAACCTTTACAGCCAGACCATGCCCCCGGGGCCGGAATACCCCCCGGCCTTCAAAATGACGGACGGCTCTGCGGCGCTGGCGTGAGCACACTATCGCCCAAACGCCGTCGCCACCGCCCGCTGGATATTTGCCGGATACCGCCGGCCGATGCCCGTGATCGAGACGCGGCGGAAATCCTCGTAGAAGAAAAACCGCTTGTCGAGCTGCGCGCTCTCGCTGAACGAGAACATGAGGTGCAGACGCCCGCCCTGCCCGACGAAGATACCCTTGCCCTTGATCACCCGCAGCGCCCGCTTCGGCACTTTCTTGTCGAGTTCCCGCGCCCATGGCGTCTTGCCGCGCGCATGCAGCTTGACCCGCGCCCGGTTGGGAATCGCCAGCGTCCCGGAGTGCGTTTTGCCGCCGCCGGTCGCGTGCTTGGCGAGGTCCGCCTTGCCGAGCGCATCGAACACGCCCGCCGACAGCTTCGCCTTGGACGAATTCTCGACGCGGATCGACGCCCGCGCCAGCCCGCGATTGCGGACTGTAAAGGCGCTCTCCCACGTCGGCCCGATGATACGCGGGCGCACGTCCTTGTGCATCGTGTCGTTGAGCGTGCGCGAAATCGCGTACGGCAACTGATCGCGCGCGAAAATGCCCATCTGATGGGCCTTTTTCGTGAACTCGCGCATATCAAGGTGGACGGTCGTCATCACATCCCCTGGCCGTCTTCGCGGGCGAGGCCGCAAGGTTGTCAATGGCTGACGTGTGTCGTCGGCCGCCTGGATCAGGCCGGGAACGGGGCTCGGAAAACAAAAATCCGGAGGCTTGTGGGCCACCGGACGTAATTTCTCGCGAGCATAGTGAGTCGTTTGCCTGAAATTCGGGATTCGTGCAACTGCCTCTGAGAAAAAATTGCAAGATCGATCAGGCTGTGTCTTTTCTGCGACGCGCAGGGCGGCGGTTTCGCGCCTGTTCTGACCGCGTCGCCCAACGACAATTCGCGGGCCAATTCCGCGCCTTGCACTCATCACAGCCCCCACAAGAGTAGTGCCCATCATTATTGATGCGATCGATACTCAGATCTTCGGCGGGCGGCGCGCCCATGTCAGCCACAAACCGCTCGAAGGAATTCCGCCAGCCTTCGCACACCGTAATTCCGCGCCCCGCGTAGCCTTCGCGGCCATCCGTTTCTCCTACGCGGCAGCGCGCCAGCATACCCAACCACGTCGCCTTCAACTCCGGATGATACTGCGGCTCATGGATGCCCCCAGCGCATCCACACAACTCGCCTGCGCCGAGCAGTAGCTCCCCGCGCTTGATGGCCAGCCGCCTCCGGCACGTCTGACATTCCGCAACAACAGCCGCTGCGCCATCGATGGGCTGCGCCATGCCGACGATCTTGAGCCCGTCAACGACGAGCCCCGCGAGGTTCTTCTGCCGGTGCTGACCGCATCCACACGATGTGACGGCCCCGCTTTCCAGATGCCGCTCCCGAACGACGATCTCGCCACCGCACTCACAGCGGCAACGCATCAGCTTGTAACGGCCACGCGCCGGAGCCCGGCCGATGACCGTCAATTTGGCGTAGCGGGTAGGCAGTCGATTCACGGCTGATGGAAGCCAGCCGCCGCGAGCATGATCGCGAACGCGATCGGCACGGCCATGTCGGCGGCGACTTCGCCGGCTTGCGAGAGAATGCCTCGCGCTCGTTTGAGCATCGCGCGCGCCTCGATCCGCGCGCTCCAGACCGGCAACGGCCCCTCGAAATCATCGTTCGCGGCGTTCATGGCGTCAGTCCTCATTCCATTGAAACGGTTTTGCCTCTTCGCCGGGGCGCAATTCCCGCGCCGGCTTTGCGTTATGTGCCCGCACCGCGGCATCCCGCGCGGAACGCTCAACGAGCGCCTTCATTCTGGCCAGCATGCCCGATTGCAAATCGTCTGCGTCTTGCTTTGACGGGATCGGCCCCACGACGTCCCCGCGATCGGGGTCAGCCTGACCAGGCGATAAAACCCAGGGGCGCAGGTAATAGCCGTCAGCGCCGGGCATGAGATCAACGCCGAGTTGGATCGCGTCATTCGCGGCGTTCATGGGATAAGCCCTTTCATCCTGGCTACCACGTCCATCACTTCCGGCCGCTCGCGGAACAGCGTCAGCAGAGTTGCGACAGGATCGGACGGTGGATGCCCATTGCGCCACTTCTGCACCGCCATCGGTGATACGCCGAGAAGCCGCGCGATCTCAGCCTGAGACCGTCCGGTTTGCTGCACAAGAGCGAATGCCTGCTTTCCTGTCATGGCGTGAGTTATATTCCAAGCACGCGAAAAGTGCAATCGAGTTTATTGCGGCGCTTGACAGAAATATAACTCTGTTATATCTTCTGATCATCGGCCGCCCAGCGCGCCGAAAATAAGCGAGCCCCGGAAGTGCTACCAACACCGCCGAGGCTCTTGATCCAACCCCTGAGTTCACCAGGAGCCAAACCCAATGTTCACCGCTACCACCACGGCGCGACAAGCGCCACCCCTCCCCGCGCGCGCGGCTGTTGAAACCGTCCGTGTCGGGTCCGCCGGTCTCTCGGCGTCCTACTACGCCATGCTCGGCCTCACCGTGCATCCGCTCGCCGCCGTCGGCCTCGGCCTCATCGCAGGCGCGGCCGACTACATCAAGTCCAACGCGCTCGCAGCCGTCATCGATGGCCCGGGCGCCTGGCGCCGCGTCATCGCGCTGCCGCTGTTCCTCGTGCTGTTTATCGCCTCGATGATCGCGGTCGACGGCGTGCTGCTCAAACTTCGCGATACCCTCGTCTCCGGCCCGGCGAACACGATCTCCGACCACGACCGCGCCACGGCCGCCCACAAAGCCGCCGCCGACGAGCTGGCCCGCCTCGGCCCGGTGCGCACGCCCGACGCCATCCGCGCCGCGATGGATGCCGCGCCGGTCTCGCGCGCCGTGTTCCGCCGCACGAACGACTGCACGGACATCACGAAAGAGGAGAGCTTCACCGCGTGCAAGCCCATCCTCGATCTGCGCCAGGAAATGGCCGGCGCCATCCGCAAGCGCGAACTCGAAGCCGCCCGCGACAAGGCAGCCGCCCGTCTCGAAGCGTTGGGCCCGCGGCCATCGTCCGCCGATCCGCAAGCCGAAGCCGTGGCAAATGCCGCCGGCGTCAGCGTCTCGACCGCCGCGTGGATCCTGATCGCCATCGTCGGCTTCGCGATCGAGCTGGCGGCGTGTTTTGGGATGTACGTCCTCAGCGCACCCGCCCGACGCAACACGGTTGCGGCGGGTGCGCCAACAAAAAACGACACGGCCCAGGCCTCGCTCGTCATCGAGAAGTGGGACGCGCCGGCCCCAACGCCACCGACCGGCGGCGGCAAGCCCCGCAAGGCGAAGCCGAAACCCGCCCCGGCCTCGAACGTGGTTGCCTTTCCGCATCCCGTCGTGTCAGCGCTTCAGAACGCCGGCGGCACGGTGGCCAGCAACCAAGACCTCGCCCGCTTGATGGGCGTCACGGAAGGCGAAGCCTCCAAGCGCGTCGAGGAAGTCCGCCACCTCCTCGACCTCCGCCGCGAAGGCAAGCGCATCGTGATCAGCCTGCGCGGGGCGGCGTAACCTAGGATTTTCCTAGGTTTCAAGCCGAAGCGGGGATTCCCGTTTCGGCTCAATATCGGAATTCCGATATCGGCCAACCATCGACCCCGGCAGTGCCCAGCGCTGCCGGGGTTTTACTTTGCCAGAAGCCCCGGCAACTTCGCGACGTTGGCCGCCACGCGGCGCGCCTCGTCCATCGTGAGCTTCTCCGCCGCCGTCGCGGGATGGTCGCTGCCGTACACGTAGGCCACCGCCAGACCGTTCGCATCCACGACCTTGAACCCGCCCGCGATCTCCTCGACGCGCCACGGCGGCGGCAGACGGCGGGTTGGCTCAGTCGTCATAGGTACAAGGTGGTCTCGATCGAGGGTGTGCGCCCGCTATCGTCCCATGACATTCGCTCGACGGGGTCGCAAGCGGCCTCGAAGATGGTATCGCGCGTGTTGACCGCCATCTTGGTGATGTGGATGGTCATCCCGCCGACTTGAAAGATAGTCGCGGTGTCGTCCGGATTCCTCATCACGGATAGAACGTTGTTCAAGTTGATGACGTACTGCACACCGCTGGCGTCCTGACAATTAACCCAATTCATCTCGACCTCCATCGCAATTCGGCCGGTCAGGCTATCCGATTCGGCGCTGGCGTCGACATATCCGCCGCGACGTGTCGACGTTTCAGCTTTTCGGCGCCATAATGGACGGATGGAAAGACGCTCCACCCATCCCGGCGAAATCTTGCTCCACGAGTTCTTAATCCCGCACGGGATGGAAGCAGATGATCTAGCGGCCATTCTCGGCGACCGCACCGAAGCCGATCTACTACTATCCTGCCAGTCGCCCGTCACGCCTCAGATCGCCGCCACACTCGCCCAGCGCTTCGGCACCACGCGGGAGTTCTGGCTCAACCTCCAGCGCCGCCACGACGAAACGAAATGATGCCGCCTCAGTGAAGTCGTCGTTCGATCATAGTGTCGAAAACTCTGGAGATCACGTCGGACGTAAAACCGATAGAGCACAGATGAACCCAACATTGGCGCAATCGGTCCTCAAGATTGTCTCGGAGATAGTCTCGCAGCTCCTCGTCTTGAACCGCATCAAGCCATTCGTCGAACACCAGTCGATCAACTTCTTCGCTCTGCTGCATTTAGCATCGACCTCAATTGGAGTTACCTTGCGTTCAGCCAGTGGCTTGGCTTGATGCCGTCAATTGAACAGTGCTCAGGAATGATGAATTTCTTGATCGATTTATTGCTACGGTACAAATTCCAGGCATGAAATGTTGCGTTTCTCATAGCATCGCGACTTAATCGGGTCCTGGCACCCGACTTGGCCGTAGCTATGACGCGCTCCCTCAAACAAAATGCTGGATCACCTAGGCCGCGCGAGGCGTGTCCGGTATGCACTGTCGCCAAAAACGATTTTACGGCGTCATGCTCCGAGAGAAAGACGGTTCCGACGTAGTGGATCGTGCCAAGTATCGACCTCTGCACATAGCCATTTAAGTGAGAACAAGCACTGGTCGTATCCTCGAGACGTGGGTGCATCGCCACGAAATCCATGATTTCAGCTTTTGAGCGCTGCATGTTTCTCCGCGAACCATCGCGCAAGTCCATCAATGAATTTGCAATCGCGGCCATCAGCTTACTGTTCTTGTATCCGTTGATGGCCAGGGTATCGCCAGCATCTCGCTTTGCCCCGCTGTCCATGGCATCCTGCGCTTGATTAGCGAGACCATAAACGACTAGGCTCTTGAAGCTTTTGCCGCTCTTGATGCAAGCCAAAAGCCTATGCTGCCCATCCAACAATCGACCTGATTCCGAAAATTTTATCGCTTCGCCAGTCTCCATCCATGAACCACTCGTCATATCGCGAGAATACTTGTCGACCACCGCTTGCCTGACGTTCCTATTAGCTCCATTTGCATCGAGAAAAACGCGAGCCTGGGCAGGAGTAACGGTCAACCATTGAACCGCTACGACATCGACCTGTTTTTCAGTATTGATCATGTGAGCCCCCTAAATTTGGATAAATTCCAGCAAACGTGATTGCGTTTGTCCATTTATGCAAGTGTGGCACGCCTAGAAACTGTGTGTGTTTTCAGAGCAATAGTGCACATTGTGCATGTGCAGGGGCGTGCATCGCTGCGTGTCGCCGTTGTTCGCCGTTGATCGCTGCACCCCATGCTTCCTCATTTCGCCTCAGCCATCAGCGAGAAGTTTTTCCACAGCTTTCACTCCACCCGACGCGCCGCTCCGTCGATCGCGTCCCACATCAGGATCGCGCGGCGGGCTTTCGCGTCCTTGCACACGTCGGCGAGCGCCGGG